>JAABUK010000971.1_pt1 | contig 57061 bp, 75 predicted proteins | sample 5559141 | NCBI WGS metagenome assembly JAABUK01 (sample SAMN10711869, study PRJNA513367) | rock metagenome | isolation source: Antarctica rocks | place: Antarctica: Victoria Land, Pudding Butte nord | collected 2016-01-03
CCCGGGGGTGGGTCTGCTGGCTAATCAACGCTAAATGAAACAAAAGTAATTTCACTGTCAGTGGGCCTTCGCAAATATGACAGTCTCTGTTGCTGATTCACCGGTGAAAAAACAAGTAAGATTGCTGGAGTTTTGCTCAAAAGGTATGCATCGCAAGGTTGCGCCGGTCTCTTCCTTCACCTTTGTTTCATCAGCATCAGAACCTGCATGCAGTACCAGCATTGTGGAAAGCCAGCACATTGCTGCCATGTTGCTGCCATACACAAAGGCTTGAATCATGAAATCTCTAGTCACAGCAGGCACAGCGCGACACAGCCATATACCACAGCATCTTGAGGTGAACAAATACCTTGTCGACAAGTCATCAGACAGGCTTGAAAATCACACATGTAAGAATCATTATTAGCTCTCAGCAAGTGTTAGCTGCTGCTGACATATTGACTTGCAACACGATGCACTTAGAAAGTTTGAAAGCAGTGACTGGGCAGAGCATGACCTGCCCAAGGTCCTCTTGCCCACTTGCGCTCAGCCACAGCAGCCTTCAGCTCCTCATAGCTGCCCACATCCACAATGTTGGCTTCAGTGAAGGCGCTAGCCTGCACACTCAAACCATCAATCATGCCTGCATGGAGTCCTAAGCATCTGAGTGCACGGGCAAAGGCATGTTTCAGTCTGCACATATGGCAACAGTCTGGTACATGGCAACAGTCTGCATGTACGTGAAGCTCATGGTCACTGCAAATACAGTGCTGTGGCATATTGAAGTGTGTGTGGAGTCCAATCACATATCACACTGGGTACACAGACTCACCTCCGCGTACAGATTGTCCTGAATCTGTTGCAGGAGGTCCTTCACATAGCTGACAAAGCCCTCTGGCTCTAGTGGAACTCCAAACTGCTTGCCTGCTTTACCAGGCTGGTCTCTACGGCTGACCACACAGGTGCCCTGCAGTACATCTCTGGGACCCACCTCTACTCGCACTGGTACACCCTGGAAAAAGTTGTCAGGTTTGACGGTTCATTGGGTGAATTTTAAGAGTAAGATGAACAACAAAGAGAAAAAGCATCAGCAACAGTCGTCGCAATAATGCAAGAGCAAAGTGTTGATCTGTGATGACTGCTCATGCTGAGCAACACTGCAATCATCTTGAGCAATGCTTCAACAGCTGGCTCTCAGGTCAAGCAGCAAATTGACCATGGCGTTGCAAATTTTGCGAGAAAAGGCTTCAAAAGGTGCACAAGAGTAGATGCCACTGGCAGTGTTGCAGCTTCCATTCGACTCCGCAAACAGCCTGACTAGTGCTGGGAACAGATGCCAGGCACAGGCCAAAGTGGCACCTTCATTTCATAGTGGTTGAACTTCCAGCCAGGCGTCTTCTCTGTGCTGGCATCCAGCTTACATCTGAGGCCTGCTTGCTGAGCTGCAGCATACAGAGCATCCACAGCTTGTGTCACTCCCTCTTGGTCAGCCTCCTTCTTGACGATGGGGACTATGACCACCTGAAAGCAGGAGAGTTTGGCAAAGCTACCCCTCAGATTTCATTCACCTCGGAAATTAGTCATGTTGATGTGTGTATGCACCCTGTGCTGCAAGCTATACACTGATGACCAACAGCTCAGTGATAGTGCATACGCATAAAAGTAAATTGAGGACAACAGGGCATTTTCCAGCGCTTGTTGGAGAGGATGCTACAGACAGACCTGTATTGGAGCCATCTGAGGTGGCAGCCGGAGGCCCATGTCATCACCATGAATCATGATGATTCCACCAATCATGCGAGTGCTCATGCCAAAGCTGGTCTGGTGCACAAACTGGCGCACGCCTGTCTCATCCAAGAACTGAGTGCCAAATGCCTTTGCAAAGTTGGTCCCCAGATTGTGTGTGGTACCTGCCTGAACACAAGCAGGAGTGACAGAAAGGCCAAAACACCATCTGACATTCATCAAAGCTATATGCAAACACGGACACTCAAGTTTGTGCCCATGGCGTCAGAGTGTGTGACTTACATAGGAGCGCAGCAGCAACAATCCACATGTGTTCTTCCAGAGCAAAAACGCAGTCACAGATGAATCAGTGCACAGTTTTGATGCAAGATGAATTGCAAGGATGTATTGCAAGGCACAGTGCAACTGGGCAGACTAAGTGGCAGCAGAGTACAACAATAAAGGCAGTGATGCATTACGCTTGGTACAGGTTTGCCCACTTTTGAGCAGCCAATCAGTGTTACCTGCAAGGCTCTTTTGTCACCCATCATGGCTTCAATGGTGTATGTGCTGTTGGCTCCAGCAAAAGATTCCAAGCGCGACTTGCGTCCCACTATGACAGGCATTGCTGCTACATTGCGTGCAAACTCAGCATAGACACTGATCATATCCTGGGCTTCTTGCTCGGCCTCCTCTGCCTGTACGCAAATCATGATGGGCTGCAATGTAGCATGGCTGCTGTTCTGTAAGAAACACTCAAGGCAGATGGTACAATTTGGGTCGCAGATGAGTGCCGGCACGTGTTTCAAATGCAGAAGCAGCTGTCACACTTGAGCAGATTTGTGCACAACATCAGCAGAAGAACATTGGCACAGCAACAGCAGGCAGCTTCTGCACATCCTACAGAGCAATGGCAGCTCTGCAACCAACCGTGGCATGTGCAGTGTGTCCCTCCTGCCAAAGGAATTCCAGGGTTCGGATGAATGGCTTAGTGCGCATCTCCCAGCGGTGCACGTTTGCCCACTGATTCAACTTCAAGGGCAAGTCGCGATGGCCCTGGATCCATTGCGCAAACATGTGATTCACCATGGTCTCTGACGTAGGCCTCACTACTAGAGGCTCGTCCAACTCTTTCCCTCCACCTGCAGACAGAAATCAATGCAACTCTGCAACTGTTTGCATCACTTGTGCATATGACAAGATATACAATGTGCAAGTGTCATGCATGCACATCAGTGCTGATGACACAGCTGCAATAGAAAATAGGTAACAAGCTTTGAGAGTGTGTCAACAGCTGACCTTAGTAGTGACAGTTGCAACAAAGGTGTGTAAAGAAGGTCCTGTTGGCATTATTCAACAGCTTGCACATTATCAAGCCGTGAAATACTGCTTCAGCATAAGCTCATGCAAGTTAACATTGTGAATCACCTTTTGTGACAATGGCCAGCTCAGGTGCAAAGCCTTCCACATGGCTGGCTTCCTTCTGAATGAAGGACATTGGTATGAGAGTGGGAAAGTATGCATTCTCATGCCCTGTCTCTTTGAAGCGCCGATCTAAGTAGGATTGCAGAAACTCCCACAGAGCATAGCCATAGGGCCTGATGACCATGGTGCCGCTGACTGGGCCATTACTGGCTAGTTGGGCTTCACGCACAATGTCCATGTACCATCTGTATTCAGTGCAGTGTTGTCATATGACACAATGTCTGCAGCATGTCCTTGCAGATGCTTCAACTCCTTGCAGGTGATTGCTGGATCATCTGCTTGTTCTGTGATTCTGTGCATGCAGGCGTTCGATCAAGTATGTTACTGAGCAGTACCTGGCAAAATCTTCACTTTTGGGTGTGACTGCCAGCTCTGACTTTTTGTCAGCTTTGCCACCAGCGTTTTTGCCGCCTTTCTGCTTTTTCTGCTGCTGAGACTTTGCCTTGGGAGCCTCAGTTGTGGCCGTAGCTTGCTCAGCAGAAGCTGCTGTGACATGGCTGTGTCTAGCTGTGTTAAGAGAACTTCTGTAGGTTCTTGTGCTTAAGCATGGTTGCCAACTGGTCACGCCATAGCACCTGTGAATAAAGCCGTGTGCGAGTGACAGAATGAAGCCATGTCACAACCCCGTATCACAGCTACAAGTGATCACAGTGCGTGAGGTTGAACGGCGACACGTGAGGCCTGTCCTTGCAGGCGATAAGTACAGTGCGTGACTCTCCCAAGCAAAACGTACCTCACAGGCAAAATATGTGCACACGTGGTGCGAGCAGTCAGGATTGCTCGCCCCATGCCGTGCACACCATGTGTAGCGATATGCATAGAATTGCGGCAGCTTGCTATTGAAGCGGCTACAGACCAGCTTGCAATGCACTCATGGGTCCGCCTGCGGCATTCGACCCGGTAAGGGGCTCATCTGGGTCCTGACGAGCCTTGGGATTGCTCCGAAGAAGGCTTCGGGAATGCGGACCTATGCACGTTCAGCTAGGGTTGAAGGTTGTGGGCATTTCACATTATGCATTCACAATTGCTGTTGATGCCTGATGCACGGTGGTCGCACTTTGTTCCTCCAAGCTGTCGTCTGTGAATAGCGCTGCTGATCAAAGCTAGTCATTGGGCGTCACGCAGCAGAAAGCTCCACGCATGGGCGAATCTGGGCTAAACTCAGAACGTGACATCATCAACCGCTTTCAAGAGCTGAAGCAAGAGTTAAACGCCCTGTCTAGCAAATTCAATGATATTGACAGTCAAGCTCAGGAGCATGACAGCGTTTTCAAGGCATTGACCCCTTTGGACAGCAATAGAAAGTGTTTTCGTCTGATCGGAGGTGTTCTGGTCGAGCGCACCGTAGCTGAAGTCCTTCCCGCAGTAAAGGGCAATGGCGAGCAGATACGCATGGTGCGTCAGCGAGTCTAGCCTGTTTTCGCTCTGGAACCATGTTACAAAGTGCAACTGATCCAGGCCAAAGCAAACCTGCAGATAGCCACGTCCTTAGAGAAACAGACACGAGCGAAGGAGAAGGAACTGGTTGACTTCCAAGAAAAGTATAAAATCAGAATGAAGGTATGCATTCCATCCCGAAACACATTTATTGTACATGCCAAACATGGTGAATTATACAGTCCTAGTCTCGAAGCCTTGTCCATGGACACACAGGGTGAAGGAGATGAAGATGCAGCTGCTTCAAAAAAGGCCAGTAGCAAAGGCCAAAAGGAAGGAGCTGGTGTGCTAGTGTCCAAGCAGTAGCAGTGTCTTTTCAAGACAATCCAACACGTGAAACTTCACCACGTGAGTTGAGGCTTCAGCTCAGGATGAACGTGCCCCACATTGGCAGTGTGCACAGTGAGGTCATGTGTGATGAACACATGCATTGACCGCACGTGTTTCAACACAATCTGCTTCAGTCTTGAGCACGTGCCCTAGAGTGCGCGTGTGAGCGTACATGGTTGATGCCGTGTGCATGGAGGCATTGCAGATCAGCAAGCTCTTGATGTGAATCCCGCTTTCTACCCTACTTCCCACTAGTTACAGTGACCTGATGAAGAAACAGTACCGCTTGCTTGTGTGTCTGCTCACGCTCATTGTTTACCTGCTGCACATGAGATCCGAGGTTCAAATTCAAGGTTTAGGCTGCATGTTTTCAAGCCACCAACTGCTCTAGCATTTTCAACCCATAGTGCAATGCACAATGACTCATTGCAGCCAATCCAGCAAGCATATCAAATCCTTTGTTTTGAATTGACGGTACTGCAGTGCTGAACATTAAAACTTCAGCACAAGCCAATAGGTCCAACTTATACAGAATGGACCGTCTATTGCGGATGATGGCCACACAATGCTGATCAGTCATGACCGGGAAGGTATGCAGATTTTTGGGCAGAGGCTTAAACTAGAATAACCAATCTGGTCCTGCTTGTCAGCCTGGAAGGCATCCGTCGATTCAAGTCAAGTTTTATGACTGGGCTGATGATGGGAGAGAAGAGACGTCAAGCATCACGTTCACATGCATGGTGGCATGTGAGGATTTGTGCATCTTCATGACTAATTAGTTATACAAAAAAAATCACGGCTGTTGCGCTGCGCTATTGACCAAAGTCAATACCTTTGCCAAGCATGTTGAGCCTGTCATGCTAACGGCATGTCAGGAAGGCTAATGCGCATCGTCGTTGGGGGCCTGTAAGGACCTCTTTGCCGCTGATCTCCTAGTACTTGTGATCAACAGACCTGAGTCATGCATTTCATTTTAAACTTTACAGTCTGAGGTGTGGAGTCTGACTGAGTTCCTCCATCTCGGCGGTTACTCTTGACTGCTTGTCCTCGTCGCGATGACACGCGCCTGGACAAAAGTCGAAGTCCAGAAGGTAGAGGACGAGCTCTTGGCCCTGGGTCCAGATAGAACAACCAGAATTTGGTGCAAGGCAAGCTTACCAAAAACATTGCAACCAGTCAGCCCCATGCTGCTCATAGCAGTCTGCTGAGAAGCAGTATTGGTTACTGCAACCACAAGATAGCATGAGAAATGCACAATTTAGTCACATATTGTCTGGTTGCTTGGGCCCTGGCACAAATTCTAGACCTGAGCTAGATGCCTGATGACCAGGTGCACCAGCATCTGCAGACTTTGTGTGCAGGCTGGCTTGTCAGAAACCAGAACCTTTGAGGAAGTGAGGGACCTTGTGCAAGCTCTGAAATTTCTTATTGATAGAGCTGGCGGCATACGCAAAGCCCGCGACGAACGTAATCAGACAGCTTCTGCCTTGATCGACATGGAAGACGACCGTGCTGCCTTTGGTCTCTACCTTTCTGGCAATGGCTCGGTCATGGAAGGAACACGTTGGCATGTTGCTCAGAAGGAGAAGCAAGCTCATGACCTTTTGAGTTCAAAGGCCAAGGCAGTTGCAATCTGGGCGGATGCTGAGTTCATCACGCCTGAAATCAGAAGCCAGCTGCCTGCCTGTATGCACAGGGTACTGCATTATGCTGTTCAATGCTGGCATGATTGATTTGCAGGCCAATATGATGCGGCATATCTGACAAAAGCTTTGCGTTGTTGTTAGCAGCTTGTCTTGAAGTGGATCAAACACCCTTGCCTGCTAGCAACCTGAATCAGTTCTTCACTCATCATGTCAAAGCCTGATACTTGAGTATGCTGTATATACACATATACACATATATGTAGACAGAGTCTCTCTGTTGCGCAGGCACCAACATTTAGCTGTTCATGCCACTTCTTGTGTTTTGGAGCTATAGCATTTGGTGACATGCAGGCGTTGCTGGCTGACAGCACCATCAATCATCTTTGGGATGACAGTGGCTTACACATGAGGCAGCTGGACGAGCAAGCAGCCCTCAAACAGCTCCTAACAGCATCAAATGCTGGTGAACCAGCAGCCGTTGCAAGACTGGATGCCCTCACCAAGGTGATTTTTGCAGCCATGCCTGGGTTCTTGGCTGCTTTTGGGTGCCTCGTGTGTCCATTTTGTACAAGCTTGATGATGCATCACTAGCTGCTTTGATGCTGCTCATCATCTGCCTTCTGACAGGTTTTTGCAGTGCTGCCTCACACTCACAAACTCACAAGGCACACCCAAATGCCAGTTTGTGGCAATGTGTTACAGCGATAACACCCAGGTGTCACAAGGAGGTCTGCCAGCTCACTGATAATTCTATAACATGCTTTTGCAGCTGAAGCGGCCAAACCCTCAGCCTATGTTCCCCTGGTGGGGCCAGAAGGACAACCGCACCTTGCTGATTCAGTTTTTGGAACGTGGACTCTATCTGTACAAGCGGAACAGGCAGGGTGTGCGCGCCTTTGCAGCAGGACTGGCTAAAGACTCAGGCACTACCGCGGACTTCACTGTGCAGGCAATCTTCTGTCTGCATACATGCATAACTGTGGATTGTCGTATGCATGCTTCATCCTGCATGCCCATGCTTGTTGCAGTCAAACTCCTGCATGGGTCCAGCACTCGTGTGAGCTGCTGTAGCTGGCCAACTGGCTTCTACACAGCCAGCTGCCAGGGGCCTTGGTAACACTTGCTGCATGGTGATACAAGACTGCAATGTCGGTCCAGTGTGATCTTTGCTATGCTGTTGTGCTTAAGTCCAGCAGCAATGCCAAAAACCAAGTAGCCAAGCCATGCAGATCCTACTAGATCCTGCAAAGCTTTGCATTGGAACAGGACTGCAGCGTGCTCAGACAAACTGTCGAAGTTTTTGTTGTTTGTCTGACAGGTACAGCTCAATGTATGGGCTGGCTATGATTCTTCATGCCCTTCACCCCGTGCTGAAGGTCAGCCCAAGGTACAGTCTATGGCTTTCTCACCCCCTGCCCTGACGTCAGTCCTTAGTGTGTACGATTCGTACGGCAGCAAAGTAGTGGAAGTCGTCCTTACATATGTGACTGAAATACTTTCGAGAATGCAACTGAAGATGACGACAGCCCTGCGTTTGCAACTTGGAACAATGCCATTGCTTGGCTTTCTGAGGGTAGACGTAACATGGAAGCTTTTGCACCTGTATGCAGTCAGCGTCGCTGACATGACCTAAGTAGATTTGTGCAGCAGAGTATACTCTGTCCTGTCACACTGGCTTCAGTGGAGGGATTGTTGACTGCCCTGGATTTTGTGCCCATTGAGCTTGCCAGAAGCAACAAGCCCCGCCCTAGCAGTCCCTGGTGCATGCACGTACTTCACTATGACACACATGTGCACAGTGAAGTCCTGATAAAGCTGCCACTTGCTTTATTGCCATTCTACTGGCAACAATTGTTGAAGCTAGCTGCAGGCATGATTATGTGACTTGCTGCCTGTACATGCCACCTCTCAGAGACGGTAAAATGCTTGCACCTTGTGCTGGGTTTGCAGTGCCTTACTAAATGCAAGCAGAGATTACCAATGGTCATCACAAGCAGACTGGCTGCACAGGCAGTCCTGGTATGGGGAGAGAAGCACTGGGAGCTGTTCAAGACCTTCCTCACAGATCAGCTCAAGCTTTTGATGGAAGGCTTGATGGACCCCAGCAAGCCTCAGAAGTATCTTGCTGATCAGGAGATGTACAGGATGTACGTTGCAAGACAGAGAAAGAACGAGGCCACCAGGCAAGATAGACTTTGTTACCTGCACCACTGTCTGCAAAGCTGCAGAGAGCCCACGTTACAATGTCTGTGAGGTGCAGGTTGCTTTCATTTTGCCTGATGCTGACTGCAGATATTTGTATAGCATCTTCAGCACTTGAACTTGCTGAACGTCCATGCTGATAGCTGCAAGGCGGTCAGTGACAGTTGCCCTTGTCAGACTTGAAATATTGTGCACTCGAGGCAAGCAGGCCACTTGAAAGGCAATGTCTCAGCTGGTGTACACAAGTCTTCGCTTCAGCAATGTGCTGTGTCTGTTGCAATGTGTGCAACATCTGGGTTTGCCTATAGGAATGAGCTTGACGGCAACTGCCAGGCTGACACAAACTCAAGTGCTGGCACGGATGACCAGGAAGATGACTCAAGTGGTTCAGATGTCTATCAACAGGCTGAAAGCAGCAGGCAGCCTTCTGTGGCCATTCACGCCAGCAAGAGAGCCAAGACAGGGGCTGATGCCCTGTCATGCCATGCAGCAGCTGCTCAAGCAGGACCAAGCACGGCTGCTCAGGCTTGCCCAAACCTGACCACAAATAGCTCCATGCCGCAAACCCTGCCTGACGCTGTTGCAAACAGGAGCGCTTTTCAACAGCCAGCAGACATTGTGCATCAGCAGCAGCAAAAGCAGCAGCTTGACCAGCAGCAGGACAAGCGCCAAGATGCTGCTGTTCAAATGCTGTCACAAGCTGCACCATCTCAGGTGTCCAAAGGAGCTGCCGCAGAGCCACTAGCACAGCAAGGTCGCTGCCTGCAGCCGCTCGTCCAGCAAATGCCTGCAACTGGTGTAACGCAGCACAATGAGCCAACAGGTTCCCTGCAAAAGCTTCAGGCAGACCAACAGTCTTTCAGGGTTTTGCTGCAACGATCGGCTGGAGGATTGAGTCAGGCAGATTCACAGCAGCCAGGTTGCACTGCCAGCCAGCTTGCATTTGGAGGTCCTGCCATGCATGTACAGCAAGAACGCCTCATTGCGCACCTGCTGCAACACCATCAGGTTGCTAAAGCGGTTGCTGCTGTGCAACAGCAGCAGCAGCAGGTGGTGATCGCAGCACACAAGCTGAGGCAAGATGCTATCAGTGTGCACAAGCAGCAAGGTCTCATTGAGGACTACATGAACCAGCAGCAGCAACGCTATGTACAACCGCAGCCTTGCTCTGATGGTGCCAAGCAGATCACTGCAGCAGGTCAAGCTGTCATAGCAGCGTTGGCAATGCAGCCACCTTTCAACAACAAGGAGAACGTGTCATGACTCTGTGACTGTCTTGTCACGCTGTTTAGCATGAACTGTCTCACCTGCAAGTACAATAGTTTGATGTAGGTACAGGGTGCAGAGGGATTGCAGGATGCTTGATGTGTATGTGCAATGATGCTGTTCATGAAATTAGACTCTCAACCATGGTAAGTCAATGTCAACAAATCCTAACACTTGCATTTTCGTCAAGACGCTACTCACTGGGGGTGACTGTTAACAATATATGAACGCGTGTTTACATTGAGAACTGTTTCATCACTTTGAACAACAGGCTGTATGTACATGTGGGTATGAAGTGACAACAAGGTCTCCTGGGACTACAAGCTGAGGCAGTAAACACTGTGAGCTACCCTGCAGCACATAAGTTGTATTCAACGCTATCAAGCTGTTGATAATACGCTTATCAGTAAAGTCTACAGTGAAGGGCGTACACCTCACCACACAACGATGAAACGCAACGAAGCCTGACCAGGCAATTGTGGGAATCTAAATGACATCTGCTTCAGCAAAACAGGTTAGGGTGGGTCAAACTCACGCTGTAACAACAGAAAAGTGCACACGGCCGGTCAAGAAACGACTACGCGATGCTCGCTCAGTCACGGCCGAATATAAGCTTTGCATGCTCCACACAGCTTTTGCCCTGAATGGCTTATTCACGGTGTCAGGCTTGGTCACGGTGTTAAGTCAAGACTTCAGAGCGCCTCGGTGCTCCTGCTGTCGTGGTCTTGCTTCATCGCTGAAGTTGACAAGCCTCCCGGCAGTTAGAAAGGGTTTCGGCCCTTCAATCCTCGCGACGTCTCTTGCTCAAGCAGAGCTTCGACACTTGCTGTCATGTGGCAATAGCTGCCATGCGTTGTTTCGTCGGCAGTAGGCTACAGAGGCAGAGTCGCAGCGCTGGCTTCTGTACAAGAACTTTGATCGCTTCTAAGGTATGGAATGCATAGAAGCAAGGTCACAAGGTCTTCACGCATGGTGGCACATGCCGGTGGTTGACAAGGGCTTTCGTTGCTTGCAGGCTGGCTGTCTACGACTGTCCATGCCCATTCGACGGCTTGTGAGGCCTTTCAAATGCTGCTTTGGGGCTCCAAGCTCTCATACTGAGCCAGCTGGGCAAGTCCAGAACCAGGTATTATGCTGTGCAAACTGTGGACACACACCCTCCTGAAGTGGCACCCACCATGGCACAGCCTGCAGCAATTTTTGTCATTTCTGTGTAGTGGTGACAACCTGGTGAGGATTTTTCGCTTTCAGGTGTCCAGTACCAGCAAAGCTGCTCCTATGGCTGTGTTGACACCAGATTATGATGGGCCCATTTTGGACCCTTGCACTGGCACCCAGCAGACGTACATAGGTGGCATTGTGTTCGTGGACTGCATTGCTACCGCTGGCAATCAGACATCTGTTGGTACCTCAGTTGCCGACATTGTCTCTTCAGAGGCTGGTGCGGCAGCTGACATGTCCTCTTCTGACAACCTGGATACAACATCGGCTCCCACTGACAACCCCACAGTGGCCCAGGCACCTTGTCATCGTTCTTCTGCTTCAATGGATGTCAGCATGGCTGCACACTGTGCATCAGCCACATGCAGCTTTGATGCTTCTGACCGGCCTGATTATGCGGCAGATGTAGCTGAAGCCCTTGCAAGACTGTGCAAGCGTGCCTCAGAGGACGGTCAAGGCCAGTCTGCAAACCAAGCGGTCACAGACTGCAAGCAGCAACATGTGCAGACTGCAGCTGACATCACTCTCAACCCACCAGCAGCCGCTGCTGCCAATGATGATTGTACTGCGGCAGACAGCCCACAGTCTTCAGCTGGTCCACAGGAGAACCTCAGCACAGCCTGCAGTGTGTCAGCTGGTGATGCATGTGACAGTACTGATGTTGTTTACACTGCAATGGCGGCTTCCTTGGTGAGCAGTGAAGTTCAGCATGCTGCAGTAGACCAGGTGCTGGAGGAGCTGCTGGCTGAGGTATCAGCACCTCTCCAGTCAGTAAAGAGCAGCACGCCAGCTGACAGTGCAGCTGACATTGTCAGTGATGATCTCGTAGCAATGGTAGCTCAGCATGCTGCAGTGGATCAGGTTGTTGATGACCTGCTGGATGAGGTAGCAGCACCCTTCCAGGCAGTGCAGAGCAGCATGCCAGCTGACATCAGTGGCATGGTCAGCCCCAGGTTCAGCCTCCTGGCCAAGTCTTCAGAAGGTCCAGTGGAAGACCTCAACTCAGGCTGCAGTGAGTCAGCTGATGATGCAGCTGAGACCATCAGTGATGATGACATGGCAATGGTGGATGCCATGATGACCAATGAGTTGCAACATGCTGCAGTGGACCAAGTGCTGGATGACCTGCTGGATGAAGTAGCAGCACCTCTCCAGTCAGTACAGAGCAGCACGCCAGCTGACATTAGTGGCAGGGTCAGCCCCATGGTCAGCCCCAGGGTCAGCCTGCTGGCCACCTCTTGTGCTCCCCAGCAAGCAGGCAGCATGCCAGCTGTGCCTGCACCTGACAGCTGCTATGTCAGCAGTACCACTCACTCCCAGCCTCTGCCTCCTGCCACTGCAGACAAGCGCAGCTCAGCAGAGTTGTCACCGGCGGTGCCTTCAAGCAGCAGCATGAGTGGCAAGGAGAACATTCCAGTGGTGGAGGCAAGGCATGTCAGCAAGGAAGTGAAGCAGGTGGTGGGTGCCATGGGTAGGGGCAGGGGCAGGGTGTGCTGCCTGGACAGGAGCACATTCCAGGAGATGGCTCAGGCCCTGCCAACTGAGCCCTCCTCTCAGGTACTCCAGTTGACCATGGTGCCTTCACACTAGAGACGACTGTAGAGAGTGAAGCTTCTGCACTGCTAAAACAGCAGACACTTTTCTGGGCAGCCTGGTATAATACTTGGCGTCTCATTAAATTGACTTCGAAAGGCGTAGTCTTTTCTTTCTTTTTCCTTTCCTTTCCTTTCCTTTCCTTTCCTTTCCTTTCCTTTCCTTCTGTACAGCTTTTCTTTTCTTTTCAACTGTACAGCTTTTCTTTTCTTTTCAACTGTACAGCTTTTGAGCAAATATGCTTTCCATGTTTGACATGCAATACACAGCTGTTATGCTGTTGCCATGCACAGTTGTGAGACACCTGTAAGTGCAGCGTTTGAATGTCTGGATGCTACTGTGCATATGCCAACAGCTGGTGCATGCGCTTCAGGTGTGCTGGATGCAAGGGAAGATGGCAGACTTGGGGTGCGGCCCAGCCCACCTCACCACCCTCACCTCCCTGCCCCCTCCCAGCTCAGCCCTTCCCATTGTGCTAAGACTGTCCACTGTAGGCTCCCCTCACTTCCTTCACTACTCCTGTGCTGCCATGTCTGCCCCACAATAATGCCTATCACCATTCAAGCATCTGATGCCCGTTCACAAGTTCATCAACTGCTGTTGAAGCTCACCGAATTGCTGAGAAATTTGCTCGCTGTAATATGTACAGAAACTTGCTCAGGGGCCACCAGGATCTTGTGGTCAGTCAGCTTGAGGTCTGCACCCCGTGTTCATGTTGCACTCAGTATTGCTACTGCCCCTTTGAACTGCCCAAACATGTTTGCAGGACAATGAGGACAGAGAGTCAGGTGATTGCAGCAGCGTGGCAGAGGCAGCTGTGCTGATGTGGCGGTGTGCCCACCCCAATGTTGTCCCCATCACCCTTCTAGGGCTGAAGGCCCCTGCCACCCCTCTTACCCCCCTGGACCCCTGCCGGGTTGCCTACTTTGGCATGCCCATGGCTGACCTGTCCCTAGAGAAGCGCATGGGGTGAGTGGAAGCATCATGATGTTACTGTGGCAACCTTTTGACATATGCTACGCAACTGAATACCCACTTGTTGTCAACACATGCAGTTTCTAAATGTTGGCTTAGGCTGTTGTGGTGATGCTCAATGTCTGTTGCTGGCTTGTTGGCAGTGCATACGTGCTTGCAATGAAACTTACTGCTGTGCGCGAAATGAACAGCCCACTTCCAGACATGTTAAGCAGCATGAATCTTGTAATTGCGCATGTGCACACACGCAATGATGTGTCTGACACAAGCTTCTCATAAGTTTCAGGATCCCTGTAGAAATACTGATGCTGATGTTGATGTGGTGACAGGCAGCAGGCATGGGGCAAGAGCAGTGGCATGGCCAATGGGAACCGGGGCCCTTCACTTGCTACCCTGGTCCAGCATGGGAAGGCCATCCTGAAGCCCCTGGCCCACGTACACAGACAGGGAGTTCTGCACCAGGGTCTTACTCCTGACCATGTCCTGGTATGAGCCATGCCTCACTGCCTCATCAAGACGCTTTGCTTTTCACTTATGTTGCATGTGAATCTCACTCAATCTATCAAGCGCAGCCCGTCAAAGGTTCTAGCTCAGTTGTGTCTCCATGCCAGTGCCTTTTGGTTGGTCGTGTCTTGTATGCATTGTGCATGAGCTATTGAGATTCTGAATGGCATGGCAAACAATCATCATGTGTGACTGTGGTCTGCAAAACATGCAGTGTGACAATCTGCATACTACTCTTGTCATTTGACACGCCTGGATGACACCTAAACAAGCTTACCTTTGATGCTGAAATGTGCACAATCATGCAGCACAGTGCTAGGTCTTCAACAACTTGCCAGACACTGCTGTTTCATGTGCGCAGCTGTTCAGCAAGGGTGGGCAGGAGGCAGACTCCACCATGAAGGCAGCCAGCAAGCCAGTTGCCATCAAGCATGACATCAAGCTGGCGGGCTTTGGGGCCGCTGCCAGGCTCACTGGCCAGGGCACTGCCATCGAGCCCTCCCCTTACAGGTCAGCACTGGTCTTCGTTGACACTTGATGTTGATAAATCACGCACAGGCAGACACGCCTGCACTTGAGCACAGATTTAGCACAAAGCCATCATGCACACATTTGTGTATGCAATGACCTGTTGCATCTGTTGCTGACTGGACGTGTGTTTGAGTCAGTCTGTACATGTCAGCATCCATGGGTTTGTATGACTGCTTTCTAGTAATTGGGGTGGCTAGTCAACAGAACATCAGGACTTATCCAGCCTTGAGATGTACCTGCTCTGCTTGTGCTATGCAAACATTGCATATTGTGGCTCAGTGACATTTGGGCAATATCTGGTAGATTTGCCCAAGCATGCTTTTCTTGGCCATGCAGGTGTGAGGAGGGGTACGTGCCTCCAGAGGCCCACCAAGGCAGCCCCCTCACCACAGCAGCCGACGTCTACCAGTTTGGTGGACTCTGCTACTTCATGGCTATGGGCACCCACCCCCCTGCTGGGCTGCACCAGGCACCCCTGCCGGACTGTGTTGCTGAAGAGTGGCAGCAGTTGGTGTCCCTATGCCGGGCTGGCAACCCTGTAGAGCGCCCCACAGTGGCCCAACTGCAGCTGTACCTACACAGCATCTGCCACCAGCCTGTCAAGCAGGCTCCCAAGGTGATGAGGTCACCAGGCAAGGCAAGCCCTGCTGTGTCTACTCAGCACTTCCCTTCACGCCACAGGCAAGGGCTGCCCTTCCCTGCTATCAGCCAAGGAGGAGTGCAAGCCTTGGAGGCTACCACTTCCAACTCTGCTGCAGCGCTGCCTCACATGGCTTCTAATCCGCTGTTTGCGCTCAGCAGCTCTCCATCTGAAGTGTCTCCTGCTGAGTACAAGGCATCATCTGCCGTCCCTTCACAGAGTGCACCCTTGAAAGCAGCAGCAGCACCAAGCAGGGCTCAGAGAGCTTCAGCAACTGCTGCTCAAGCACTAGGTGCCTTCATTTCAGTACCACAGCTGATGCTAGGGGTGGACCAGTGGCTTCCTGAGGAAAGCATCAGCTGTGTTGACCACAGGCAGGACAGCACCCCAAGCAGTCATCATGCAGCTGCAGGAAGCCAGCAGAGCAATGGTGGGCCTGATGGTGAGACACCTGCAGCTGGCACTGGTGGAGCTGCCATGCACCTGCCCAGGACAGCTGGGCGCAACAGTGGGGCAGCACACAGCATAGGCAGCAGCCAAGCAGCAGCTGGGCCTTTAGGCAATGGCATCACAGGCAGTGCTCACAGCTCACAGTTGAGCTGTGAAGAGCAGGCATCTGACGCCAGCCTGATCCTGAGGGCTGTGGCATCCAGCCACCAAACCCCTGCCTGCCCCACCAGGAGCCTCTCTAAGCTGGCTGGGTATGGTGACTCTGACAGCATAGCAGCTCCAGGCCTGCAGGCTCCAGTGATTACTGCTAGCAAGCCCACTGTTCTAGGATATGCCAAGACAGCGGTGTCTGTCAGCAGCCCTTATGCTACAGCCTCCTTGTCTACAGACATTACTGAGCAGGGGAGTAGACACATAGAGGCAGGACATTTCATCAGCCCATCCAGGTTTCACACCAGCAGTGGACTGACGCGCAGCCCTGTAGCGCGAACACCTCCAAGAAGGGATGATACAGCCCTAGAGAAGAGTGGGGTGACACGGTGGATAGCTCAGGCGCAGGGCAAGGCAGCCCACCTTGCCGCAGCTGTCAATGAGAGGGCTTCAGGCATGGCTGAGCAGACATCAACCCTTCTGCAGCAATGGTCTGATAGCCAGCTGTCAACAAAGACTGTGCCCGTTAGTCACACCACCCCAGTCAACAAGAAGGAGCTGCTGTCGTCCTGCGCTTGATCTTCTCTGTCAGGCAGCCTGGCCCACACCTTTGGGGTTGATGATGCTTGATCTGGATAGTCAGACCATGTTTTTCGTATGCTGTGTTATTGCAACTGCCTGTATCCACTACCTGTTTTGCATGGAGCTCTGGGACATTGATTTATAGATAACTCTCACGTCGATAACCGCTGATTTATTCTCAATAAGCACTGATGGTCTGCACAGATATTTACATGAGACTTGACACTTGATTTTGATCTGGTAAATCACAAAGTTTGTTTAAGATTTGTGGCTGTAATCGTTGGCACTGATCAGGTTGAGGCTATTTTCACGACCTGATTGCGTCTGCTGTCTGCCCAACCAACACACAGGTTGTAAGCATGATTTGGACTACCTCGAACGCACTGCCTGAGTTTTAGCCTGCATGCATGTGCAACACCCATGCCAGTGGGCCACAGTGGCACCATGGGTGTTACAGCCGCTGTCCAACGGTTGGTTCTATCAAGCACCTGCAGAGTGTCATCTTTATGGACTAGACGGATGCATGGCTATGCTGAATACAGACCCAACGGGATCTCATTTCAGCCTCCTGTCTATGCATGAGTGTCACAAAGCTTTCAAGTGTTGCTGGCGCCAGCAGGGAAACATGGTCAACGTCTCTTACTTGCTGCGCCCAGTCAGCATGCAACAGCCAGCAGGGCACACAGAGACGGCGTCCCAACCTTCAGCCTTGATGTACAAGAGTGTTCAAATGTCATGCCAATTGGAGCCTAAGTTGCCTCACTTGACACAATTGCCAATTGGAGTATCGCCCAGTGCCAATTGGAGCCCATGCCCAATGACTAATGTCAGCAGTTTGAACTTTTCGTTGACAGCGAAGATTGATAGCATCCTTTCCACTGCTTTCTTGCTTCGATTTGTCTAGGCCCGGATCAAGTGCGAGGTGGCGGTGTCTTCCCAAGCACGCGCTCACCCGTTCACAGGACTCACTGTGACAACAGCCGCTAGCAAGGTTTCATCAACTGCTGCTGGTGCGATCGATAAAACGGCACGTGCGTGGACCAAGGCCGAGGCAAAGAAGGTGCTAGACCAATTGTTGGCCCATGGATGTGGCAGTTCAAAGAAAGTGTGGCGCAAGGTGAGTTTGCACCAGATCTGCTATTGGGTGCTGTGCTTTTGCAGTGTCTGTTCATCCTGGTACATGTAGTCCAGGAAGGGAAAGGGACATCATCGCCCACCCTTCTGACAGTTTCGTAGCCACAGTATGCATGCATCCACCCTGGTCCCACTGAATGATGAAAGCCTGCTGTATCCCTTCAGGCTGGCTTATCAGACACACGCACCCTTGAAGAGGTTCAGGAGCTTGAGCAGGCCCTTAAGACACTCATCTACAGAGCAGGAGGCATACGCAAAGCCAAAAGTTCACGTAGTGAACAGGCTACACAGATGGTTTTCAGGGCAGACGAGGACATTCCCTATGAAGTCATGGTCAACCCTACCGGTTCTGTTGAGGCAGGAGCGCATGCATACCTGGCCAAGCAGGAGAAGCTTGCTCTTGATCAGCTCGACCCAACAGCCAAGGACTTGGCTGTTGGGGCTGCATGGCTCAATACCTATGCGCTTACACCTGACAATGCACAGGAATCTCAGGTCACATGCATGTGCCATTGGGCCATCTGACATTTCTAGACTATGACCTAGACTATGACGTCTTGCTCTGTGGGCAGTACTGAGCTGAGCAGCATGTAGACTGGTTCATGCCAACAGGTGACGTGTGCATGGTGACATGAGGTATACCGTGGTAAGCGCAGACAGTCTTGACTTGGCTGTGGCTTCACCAGAACCTGCCGCAGTCAGTAGGTCAGCAAGGGCGGCTCGCTGCTGCAGCTGCTTCATGAACACCTTTCCTTCTGCCTTCAGGAGTGCGATGTGACTATCACACAGCAATGCCTGCATCAAAGGCATCTGCAGTCAAACAGCTGAAGGCAGCACTGGCAGATTCATCTCTTTCGTTGCATCTTCAGGGCATGATGATGGGAATGTGATCTCTCTCAGCTCTAGCTAAGATGAGACAACTGTGCATTGCGCATGCAAAAGTCACAAGCGTCAACTTGGCATTTGCAGGCCAATTGAGACATGCAAGCCAGGACGATGCAAGCATCGCTGCCAATTTTTCTCCCAGCAGCAACTGCAGTCAAGCCTTTGCTTGGGTTGAGCTACACCTCATCTGGCAATAGCTGCAGCCTCACAGACCTTGAGTCTGCTGACCAAAATGAATGAAGGCTGAGTTTGACAACATGCTGTGACCACACTGTCACAGACACTGAGCCTGATAAAAGTATTGTACATCTTACTTTGTGAACACGTAGACTTAAGCTGACGCAAGGCCAGCAATTTGCTATTGCAGACTGCAGACAAGTAGTGCATGGGCTGGTGTGCCTGACCAATCCTTAGGAAGGATTGAAGGGGTTTCAGTCACTACTGCTGTAAATGATGCTGAGTGACAACAATAGCAGTATGTAGTCCTAACACATGAGTCACTGGTGGGTGTACATGCAGGTGATGAAGGAGGACAGACCCCTCTGGAAGTTTCCGTGGTGGGGCCCAGAAGATAACCATGCCCTTCTGGTGTACTACCATCGCCATGGGGTGTACCTGTACAGACAGAACAGGGTAGCCCTGTCAGCCTGGGCTCTGGACTTGCTAGAAGCCTCAAACATACGTATAGACTTCACGGTTTGGGTGAGCCCCTGCATGGCCCTCTGCTGGTGACACATGCTTGTCAAAGGAGCAAAGGTGTGAAGACAGTTGGCTGTACTTTGAGCATTTTGGGAGCAGGTGAGACAGGGCTTTAACAGCCCTGCAGCCCTCACAGAAAGCGTTTAGCAAGGCTGGTGATGATGGGTGGTTGGTAGCATTGCAGCCATTCTGCATCTCTGTACGCATGTGCGTGCAAAGCAAGTTGACGCCAAATTGGGTTGCCTGGGTTGGTGCTGCACTTGTTTGCTCAAAGATGTGTTGTAACTTGCTATTGCCCTGCACAGGTGAACTGCTTGCTGATCCTGTTTCTGGTGTTCAGGTTGAGTTCAAGTCATCAGCACTCTATGATATGACCTGTCACTCACCCAAGGCTGACATCGAGGCCAAGGTATGACCTGTGTGAACAATGTATCACTGGTGCGACATCTGTCACAAGCCTTGTCTTTGCTGTATGACCGCATTGCTGCACTCTGGCTGCAAATTACGACACTGTTGTTGTTTATGTTGTTTCTTGCTTGCAGTCTCTATGATCCGTCATGTATCCTGCTGCAGCAGCAGAAGAAAATATCAAATCACGCGACAGCTAGCCTAAATGCAGAAAACAAGATAGCCAACAGCGATTCTGTGTAGAGTGACCAGAGCATTGTTGCACGTACAGGCTTCAGTGGTTTACAACTGGGATCAGCAGAAGGACTTCAAGAATTTCCTGGTCAATCAGCTGACAGATCTAATGGAGGGCTTGACCAATCCAGCTGTGATTCAGGAGTCAGAACGGGTGCGAGCTCTGCACAAGAAGTACAATGAGCCATACATGAGACGCCCACGGTATGGCTGGCAATGCATGAGAGATTTGCAAGATCTGTGTAGACTAGGCATATTGTTGTGTTTGTTGGCCGTCATCACTGAACAGAGACAGAAGCTGTACTGTATGAAGCCAAAGACATGTGCAGACAATTTGCATGCTTTCAATAGCTATGAACTGCACAGTCGCGTTGTGGCATTGAGGCCAATAACATTGTGCAGCTCTGTCTTGGCAATCCCCTATGACATGGGACCTGCCACAAACCAGTGTCTGAGTTCAAGAGGACATTTTCTGCAAATTGTGAGCAGCAAGTTTGGCTTGGAAGATCATCTGATATCAGGAGCAAAATCCTAGCAAAATTTAAACACAGAATTTGTACCAGCTAGAAAATTCCTCAGAACAAGCTGTAGAACACATATGCATGTGTCTTGTCTCCTCACTTCCAGAGCTACAGAAGACAACATTGCATGGTTGATCTTGCCAAAGCCTGAGCTTCCTTTCTTCTCCAGCACAATGCACATGCGACGCCAGATCTCACCATGGCTTGGTTTGATCGCTGAAGCCGCTGTCTGCAGGAAGGAAGTCAACAGTGGTGGGTCGCATGATGAAGCACATGGCAGTGGCAATGGCACTGTGAAACATGGCAGCGACAATGCAAGCAGGAGTGATGCATCAGGTGTTGCAGCTCACACAGGCCCAAGTGGGCACGCAGATGTGTTATGCCCATCCAGCAAGAGAGCAAGAACAAATGATGTGCTGCCACCCCAGTATCCAGTTGTAGGTCAATGGGAGGCAACAGACATTGTTAACTTGCTGCCACCGTGTAAAGCCGACAGGTCTGCTGTCCTGCAACCACCAGCACACTTGACAGCATGTAATGTGAGCCATGCACAGCCAGCAGCATCTCTGCCACTGTGGTTGGAGCAAGTGAGAGGGGTTCAGGAGCAGCAGCAGCAGGGGCCAAATCAAGCAGGCGTTGCACAGGGTGGGCACCGTCTGGCAGTGCCCTTGCTGGCAGCGCATGCTACGCAATTTCCACAGCAGTCATTGGCAGCTTCCATGGCACATCCAGGCCAGGCAGAGCTACTCCCTCTACAATAGCTGCCTCATTGGACACCAGCTATGCTGCAGCACCAGCCTTACCAAGCATCAGCTGTGCTAGGGCAACAGCCTCTACAACCTTGTCAGCAACAGATGGGTGGATGTGGCCTCCCATCCTTACCTATAGTGCATAGGCAGATGGCTCAACAGCCAGCACAGGACATGGCCATGCAGCATGAGTTGACGCTAGCTGGGCAGCAGCAGCACGTGCAGCTGCTTCATCAGCAGCTTTTGGCAACAGCAGCTGCACTAGGGGCTGCTGTGCAGGAGGCAGATGCTGCTGAAAAGCTGCAGCAGCAGTACAGGAGCCTGCAGAGGCAGTAAGAGTGTATTCAGACCTATCGCCGACGGCTGCAGAGAAGCCAGATGCCACTGCAGTTCGAGACACCTCAATTCTGAAACGCGATAAGACTCAGTGTCCCTGATACAGGGCGAGAGGTGAAAGTCTAATGCCAGCATGTCCAAGTGTTTATCATTCACCCTGTGACAGTATCTGCCATATCGATCATGGCATCAAAGCTGTATGTTGATAGCTTGGGCAGCATTTGATGACAAGCTCTGCACTACAACTCCAGAGGCTTGAGATGTTATGCACCCTTTCGATGTTGCTGATTCACCATGAGGTGGTTGCTTATTTCAATAGGCAGATAGACTGTTTGATACACATGCATTTTGATGTCGAAATGACCAGACAATTTGGGTGAACAAAGCAAGCATACACGGGAGCACTGCAACAGTGTTAAGAAAGGCCACACTGCAATATGTCCCCTGTGCGTATGGCGCAGTAGCGGCAAATTGCAGTTGGTCCTAAGCGCGCCTGGCATGGCCTGTCGCTTTTGAATTTGCAATATTGCGATGAGTCAGCTCTGTCCTACAGGTTACTTGCCATGGTTACAGATGGTGACTGGATCTCAACGCATAGTCCTCCTGTAGCTCAACAGGCACTCGCCCAGCCCGTACGCAACAACGCCCACAAGCATCCGATTTGTTAACGCACGGCGCACACACAATTTCATTGCCGAACCTCTGCTCACTGCGTGGTGCATCCCGCCCTGGACAAACATGAAGTCGGGTATATCGCCCTGACACCTTTGAACGCAACGAAGTATGGGAAGACCGTTCAAGACTTATCTCAACGGCACCAAGATATACAGCTGTAGCAATTGCAGATGTCACTCAGCTGATCATGATGATATAATATCGAAGGTGCGTAACACACGCATCTTGCCATGTAGCTGTTTTAAGTCCACGAAGTACCAGATTCGTGAATGCAGGCTTTCCAAGGCAGGCATGGCCGGGCATATCTGTTCAACAACGCGTGAGTCATCTTGCTGTGCTCCATCACCCTTATATATCCCGCACTTTTCTTGGAATATCCATCCAAGGCGGGATTATCCTGCAGCGTCAACGTGACACTGGGTCCTAAAGAGGACAGACTACTGATGACAGGCCTACACACCGTTGCCGATATATTCTGCAGTCATTGTCAGACGGTGCTTGGCTGGAAATACGTGAGTGCTTGGCAGACATCTGTGCCAGTCATGCTCAGCTTTCTCTGGTGGTGAAGTCCTCACAAGTGGTCTGCAGGAGATGGCTTTCGAGACCAGTCAGAAGTACAAAGAAGGCAAATTTATTATAGAAAAGGCACGGCTGCTGAAGGTAGGACACTACTGTACGTGCTCGAGTGTTTGTGAGGTATGGACTCTGCTGGCATAATGTCTGAGGATCTGCAGATTTATCCTGGTCAGATGCCAGGATAGTATGACGCCTACATCTTTATTGCATGCAATGGCTGCACTTGCATGTCAGGCCACAGCTACAGACGCGTTTGACCTTGCATTTGTATGGGCTGACTTCATGTGCAGCCATTGCAACACCCATGATGCTCAACATACCCCACTGAGTCATTTAGAATGACTAGTGTTATTTGCAGGAGGGTAACTGGTAGCAGGACATTCCATAGCGTAGTGCATGACCAATGAATGACCCAATATGGCCTTGACTCACCTGCGGACCCTTTCTTGCCCAAGCAAGATGCAAGTTCTTGTAAATCTGTATGCTATCGCTATGATGTTCTTTGGCCATCTGTTATGTTGTGACAGTAAGCATGCAGCAAATTGCTGGTTGTAGCGTAGCTGCTAGGTGTCCTTTTTGTACATTATCTGCCTTGTTCCTTGCTTCACTTATACCATCACTCATGTATTTGTATTGCAGTTGTGTCTAGCTAGCCTTTGTAGGCCTCCCACCAGACAGAGTCATTGCAGCATGTGATGCTTGTGATCTTCTGACATCCCATGGCTGTAATCAATGCTGAACATATGTACTGTCTTCCACGCCTGTTCTCATGCTGGAACTGTTTGTCAAGGCTGTGGCAAGAAGGCCTCACTTTCAGTATTCATGAGCCACGATGGCAAAGCAGATCCAAGGTAGTGTGGCACAGCCGCTGCTAAACAATGGTTCCTTTAGATGGCAACAAGTTTCAACACCAGCACAAACATGGCTTGAGTCCACCCCCAAACATGATTTAGTCAGCTGCACACACAGCCACATAAGGTCTGTGAATGTCTCTGATTTTCACTTCCAACTTGCAAATCCTAGAACAGACTACTCAGCATCAATGTGTTTCAACATAGCAGGCGCCATCTTGACACAAAAGTCAAGTCTCAGATGTCATCATCAGCATATACACTTTCTTGTCCCAGGCCCAAAGCTTGCAGGAACCCGCCCTTTTTCTTGGGTGCAGCACCATTTGAGGAGGCAGCTTGCTTTGCCGCAGATTTGCCCTGCTTGACCTTGGCAGCAACACCTTTTGAAGCTGACTTGCGTGCACCCTCCACACTTGGAGTTGCTTGCTGTGCCTCAGCCTGCAGCAAAGCTGATTTTTTCTGTGTTGCATTATCAAATACACTACCACAGGCTACGCTGCAGCACATCTGCAACTGCAATGCACTTGCATTACTGCTTGCTCCAAAAGCCGTTGCCTGGACATGTTGCCCCTGTCTTGAAACATCTCACAAGCTGATGTTGCATTCTACCTTGTGCGGCAAAGTAGGCTGGCATGCATGTCACAATAGATCATATATAGAAAAGCATGATGCATTGCTCTTTGCACCAGACCACAGCAGACTCTTGTGACAGGTGCCCAACCAGCACTAGGGAAGCATGTACAGCAGACCTTGGCCTTTTTGGCGCCACCAAACAGACCAGCAAGTGGGTTCTGAGGCGCGCTGTCCTCCTCCTCTTCCTCTTCCTCTTCTTCCTGTTGCTTCTTCCCCCCAAATAGCTGCCCAAAACCGCCTCTCTGCATCACACGTTCTTTGATTGGTCAGCACCAGCAGGACATTATTGCAGACTGCCGCCCTAGCTCAATCCATGTGTTAGACAGGTGCAAGCAAACCTGAGTACGCAGATCACAGTGTGCCTCCACCCAACACTATCAGCCTTGTGATGTTATGCTGACTCATATCTGTTTCACAGCCACACACGCCTGTGCTACATAGGCTCCTGTGTTGTCATGAAATGGTTCACACCATGTCTCAGAGCTACATGCGGTCCAAACAGCTGTGCTCAGTCGCACGGACAGAGTGACAGTGATGAGGTGCAGAAGGGAAGAGCAGCACACCTCTTTGCCAGCAGGCTTTGCATCCACCAGCTTGCTGTCAATCTTCTTCTGCTTCTGGGGGCCTGTGGGGGCATCTGCTGAAGCTTTGCTGCGTCCCCCAAACAGCCCTCCAAGACCTCCTCCACCCTTCTGTGATTTGCTCTTGTCATTGTCCTGGAAAGCAGAATACCCCAGTTTTCGGTTTCTCAAAAGTTGGTTGGAGCATTGCCTGACAAGCCTATAGTTTTGGGCTGGCTGGCCAAACATGTGCAGCCTCAGGCATGAGGAGAGTCCATTATGCAGACTTGAATATGCCAAGTCCAAGCTGACCTTCCACATGAAATGGCAGGAATGGCGACAAAGATACCAGACTGCACACATGCCTAAGGCAGCACAGTCATGCAATGTTGCCTGGGCAAGCAGCTCACACTTTCTTTTAACAAACTCAATATCAAACTCATGTCAGACAGGGCCATGACATTTCATGCTGTAGATTGCATATATTGTCTAGTGCTTGCTGATACAAGCCCAAGACATGCTAGACAGAGCATTGCGGCCTGAGCAGTTCAAGCTGGATTGAGAGAATCTTGCAACATACCTCATCTCCAAAGGCAGGCTTTGCGTCGACCAGCTTTGCGCCAATCTTCTTCTGCTTCTGTGGGCCTGTGGGGGCGTCAGGCGAGGACTTGCTGCGGCCCCCAAACAGGCCTGCCCCATTTTGCTGGGGTGAGCTGTCACCCTGAAAAGTTGTCACGGTAAGTAATTCATGGCACTCAGGCTGTAGCAGCATGTGACATGCATGTGAAAACTTGTCATGGTAAGTAATGCATGAAACTCAGGCTATAGCAGCGTGTGACATGCATATGTAAACAACAATGGTGATGCCTGAACAGATTGTCCATCATGTGGTTGTTCAGCTTTTGTGAGACAGAGAGTCCACCATAATCGAAGTGACAGTTTTGAACGGCCTCCACTGCTTGCTTGCATGGCTTGCGTAACCACTGCTGCAGCCAACCCTGTGCTGAATTATTGTTGCTTGCAATTGGTCAGGAAGTAATGCATGGTGTGGCATCGATGGTGCTTCTGAAATACATACCCAGCTCAAACTGTATGGTCAGATGCACATGCAACTGGCTGTCTGTTTGCAGAGCAGAGAAGAGTCAGGCTCAGCAAGGGCATCACCTCTGGTTGCTGGGGCTGTGCCTTCAATGCTTGTGTGCGCCCAAACAGTCCCTTCACCGGCAAGGGCAGGCCCTGCTCCTCCTCTTGTTCCTCTGCTTCCTCTTCCTCTTCCTGAGCCTCCTCAGCTATGCTGCAATCTGGCAAAGCCTGCATGCAACATGGCTCAGGTTCTAATTTTTGCACTCAGATCCAGCGCACACCTGACGTTCATGCTATCTCGTGCACTCAGTTCCAGCATACACCTGACGTTCATACTATCTTTTGCACTCAGATCCAGTGCACACCTGACGTGCATGCTAGCTTTTGCCTGTCACATCAACGCCATGAGCACACATGAGCAAGCCACACAACAACCTTTTGCTTATCAGCGCTGTCTTCACGCAAAGCAGTTGCTAACTGCCAAACTTACAGCGCTTCCTGTTGCAGCAAGCCTGCGCCAACAGCAAGGGCAGGGGCGGGTTGCATGCAAAGATGTAACGCAATGGAGGTATGAAGAGGTATGCCTGGGCGACAGCAGAGTCCACATTGTGGGAGGGGGCGTCAGGGTCAGCAGCCACCTCCACCAGGACATCAGTCTGGGCCTGCAGCAGCACCTCCGCCACCGCCTCTGCCACCTGCACCCCACTGCATCACTTGCCTGCTGCCTTGCACAAGCCTGCTGCCTTGCACAAGCCTGCTGCTTTGCACAAGCTGAGCTGTGACTCCAACAACAGTAAGAATGTCATTGCCTGCTGCCTTGTACAAGCTGAGCTGTGACTACAACATCAGTAAGACTGTCATTGCCTGCTGCCTTGCACAAGCTGAGCTGTGACTCCAACAACAGTAAGGATGTCATTGCCTGCTGCCTTATGCAAGCTGAGCTGTGACTCCAACAACAGCAAGAATGCCATTGTGCAGAAGCAGTGTGGGAATTGGACATATTGAAGAGAACCAGGCTGCTTGCTGCTGAATTGATCAGGCATGATGAGCAAAGCACGGCAGCAAGGGTGAGGCTGCACAGGCATATCTGCCACAACAGAGACCTCATTTTGCAGATGCCTGCAAGCAGCTGCAACGTGTGCGCGTATGCAGCGATCAAGACGCATAAGGACAAGCTCACACAGGACCACAAAGGCATGACTGAGGGGAGATGTGAAGCCGACCTGAGACCTGCTGACTTTGGAGCTGCCTGTGAGGCTGCCTTGGGGGGTGATGCTCACCCCAGCCTCTGCTAGTGAGGGGTCCCCCCCCTCTGTCTTGGCAGTGCGCACAATCACAAAATCTAGACCACTTTCTGCTACCTGAGCACAAAAGAAGGGGTGCTATCACTTAGCTCTTATCAATCTCAAAACATCTATTTCAATTCAAAAACGTCATTCCTACACTGGAAATCTAAACTCAGAAACGTCTGGGGACAGTAAAAACGCGTTTTTACATTGTGGAGGTGTTTTGCTTAGTTGCCATGCATGCAATGAGCTGTGGCAAACTGCCCAAGCAGCAGCTCAGTTACTGTGAGCTTTTGGTTCTGGCTCTCATGTTGTGTTGGCTTGCATGTTACTGTTACACATAGCAACCACAGAAACATTCATGGTTTCATGTGCTTTCAATCTGAGTCTGCAAAAGGTTCTCAGCAGAACGCAATATGTACACGAGCAGAGCTGTTTTGCAGTGCTGCAAACCTGGATTGGCATCAGCAGAAAACCAATTATACCCACACGGCATTGATGCAGCTCTCATACCATTTTTATATCAGGATCAGCTTATATTGGGCGGTTGCTTACCTGGCGCTCAATCTTGCTGGGCTTCTTGGACGAGCCTCCCCCTCCGCCAAAAAGACCCCCAAACAGACCTCCACCGCCCCCTCCTCCCAGGGGGGCGACCAGGATAAACTGCTTAGCACCTTTGCTGACGGCGGCAGACAGGGTTCTGTCAAGCAGCTGGTTGTCGGCACGCTGGCCGCCTAAGCTGTCACCAACTGCCACCAGTACTCTTGCATTCCTGAAGAGAAGCCACAACACCTTTTGCATGCATCAACTTATACTGGGCTTCCTGTTGTGCATGCCCGTGCTCATTGACATTGTGTGCGTGCTTTGACCTTTGATGCAGTGCTAACATACGTGCACAGATGACAGTCAAGACTGATGCGAGGCACAAGCCAGGCACATGGCAGAACGTAATGTGGAAGAGCCTTGACTCATATGATTAACGCCTAAGCTTGTGGTAAAAGACAAATGGATATTTGCAACATGTATGCAGATGGTGACCGACATGCATGACAAATTAATTTCCCTTTTAGCATGCACAAATACACACAGACTATGCATCTGCAAATGAGCGGCAAAAGAATACCTTGGCAGGGCATCTGCAATAGCAGACTCATCTGACAGGTCAACTGCTTCTAGCCTGATATTTTTAGCTTCTGCACCTTTGATGATCTCAAACCTTTTGGCAAAGTCCAAACCTGCTTGCGCTTCCTCAACATCTGCTACACCTGCAATGCATAGAACTAAGGCTTTAATATGCCAATGCAAGTAGCAGCACAGCCACACTTGGCATGATGGCTTGAAAGCAACGCCCACATTGACAATCTGCATGTGCTCCAGAGTCTCAACGATAGTGTTCTGATGACTTGCCTGCTGTCACTTTGAACCCCCCTCTCAGGAGTTCCTGGATGATCCGGGCAGAGAGCTGGCCATTACCACCTGCAAGCATGCACTGCAGTAGCCGTCATTAAACGTCCAGCTGCCTGCCTGGTGATAGTTTCGAAATGTGCAAGTTTTGCCTGTTACAGACGTCACCTGCCACAAAAACGTCACCCCCGACAGACTTTTTGATGGCTTGCACGGCCTTAGTGCCGACGTCCGACGCTGCGACAGCAAGGACTGGGTTATGGCCTCGGCCAGTGTTGGCCCGAGTTTGTTGCCGGCGTTGTGCCTGACGCTTGCAGGTCATTGCTCGGCCGGAAGAGAAGGCATGGCGACGTGCATGCCTATGACTCGCGACAAGGGTCGTCTGCGGCGCCTGCGTCTTGTGCATTACATTCATTGTCATGTGCAAAATAACGGCAAGCTTTGAACGACTGCAATGAGCGTTGTGAACGGATGCTGAGCAACTGTTTTGCGCAAATTGCTTCCGATAGAATTCCGATCAGGCAGAAGAAGGGCGTTTCGCTGTACTCGATGCCCCGCATCAAAGGGCGTTCTGGACCACTGAGATTGTCATTGACTCCGGAAATGAACTATGCAGTGGTGCAATTGAACAGGGCCTTTCAGCAGACGGCCATGCGGGCGCAGCACAGACGCTGCTTGACACGGCCATCATAGACTGGATCAGGCACATGCTTTGCCATCAGATTCTGTGGATTCCGTGGATGCTTTTCCCTGACTAGTCTGTATCATGTAATGTCATGACTATTACTTCGAAGAATTCTGACTGCAGAGGTCCAATTGCTGCACAGTTCAGCATGCTATGCCATAGCAGCAGTTGCATACACTTTCAACCGCATGAAAGGGTTCGGAAACTTAAATGTTTCAGGGTGTGCATTACCCACGCTTGTACATTCGGTACCTTCAGTAGGCTTCACCCCTAGTGTAATTGAGTGGGTTCTACTGAGTAGCACACTCGAGGTCCATGACCAACTTCAAACGTACAGTACAGCATGGACACCTGCTGCTTCAGAACATCGCAAAAATACAGAGCTTATGAAGTAGTTGCACAAAATCACTGATCGTGCAATGACCATACAGAGGAGTCTGTCTGCAACTCAGGATTGCACTGGGTATGCAAATCAAGGTACTTTTGAGAACACACTATTTGAAGCATCAAGAATCTGTCTAAAACCTATCTAAAATCCATTAAATAAAAACATCAACTAGCAACTATTGTAGCATTGTATGACACTCATATAGCATTGGCCAGCCACTCAACATCACATACATACAACTCAGTGCCATCACAAATGCCTTCAAACAGCTTCAACTAACTCCTTGGCAGGATTTTTGACATCACTTCTGACTTCGGGCAGCATGGTGGAATCACGATTGTTGGCTTCGTCGGCGGCAGGGACAGCAGAATGGCGCCCAAACGTCGGCATGCGCAGCATGGACATTCTGGGCAGATGCATTGCTGACATGTGCACATCTGGGCGCCAGACAGGGCCAGGCGACACAGCATGACGATCAGCTGACAAGTGCACTGAGTCATCTGTTGCCTCCAGCCTCTTGATGCCGCTCTGATCCATGATGATCCTAGCCCTGCAGTCACCAAAGACAAAATGGTGGCCCTGCTTGCCAGCAAAGCCAGAGACGGAGTCATAGCCACAGTGAGCAAATGTGTGATACGGCCACTCAAAAACGCATTTGTCTCTCACTGAACACAGGTGCTGCTGACAATGAGACAGATACCCATACAACCCTCAACATCCTTGTTGGACGTGCCTGGCCACACAAAAACATTGCGTTATACATCTCTTGGCAGAATTGGAAGTCTGTTGTGTTACCTCTGAATCTGCAGCGACTTTTCCTTATAGGCCTTGTCTTTGCGTGTGTCCTGCACACTGGTGCGAATACGCAGTACCACATTGATATGGTACACCCTTGCACACTGTATCTTCTGCACTTGCATGCTACCATCTTCACTCCTTTCCAAGCTGCACCACACAATTAAAAGCCGCTCTCGGTGTCTCTTTATGGCACCACATGATGCATCAGCCAAAGCTCATGGCATGAGCTAGTGTATGCTGCATGCAGTGTTGGATGGACACATCAGCAGTGACACTGCTGACCCGCATCCTTGCAGCAGATGACAGGACCCTGTGACACTTCTGGCAAGCTGATGCATGTCAGGTCTGTGCATATGCTGCAGCCATAGCTCAAGCAGCAGTCTACTCACATCACTTGGTAGGAACATTGAGTCATCAAGGGCACAATCAGTTGCTGATGTCGAGCACATTGATGCACAGCATGTTGGACCAAACCAGGAGGAACACTTGATAACTTGGCAGCTCTTGTTACATGTGAGAGTGTGCGAGACCTGTAGTGGGGCTCATCAGGGGGTTGCATGCGGCGGCAGAAGTGCTGCAGGTCAAGGCGCATGATGTCATCTAGGCCATCCACCCCCCTGAGCCGGGGGTCCAGCTGATTCCATGCCACCTCCATCTTCTTCCTGTGACCAGCAACCAGCCTTGTTGTGCACAAAGCAAGTAGTTGCAGTTCACATCACACCACACAGGTTCTTGTACATCGTATGAGTGTAAGTTTGTAGTACATCTCTGCGCTCAGCCTGTGTGTTGCACTAAAGACTGAGGCAGTGTCAGTGACGCATACCCATGCCAAGCTTCAGAAAGGATCTGGGTGCAGAAAGTCAGCATCATGCATGCTTGTACCATTCAAGCCTGCAAACCTAAAGAAAAGAGCCAGCTGTGCTTCATATTAGGCGCAGCACATTAAGCTGAGCTGCATAACATTGAAAAACAAATGATAGTGGAGTAGCAGCAGCAGGAGGCAAGGCAAGGCAACACCTGTATGCAAGGACCCTTTCAGGCTTGAGAGCCTGGCGCTCTGGAGGAATATGACCCTTGTCTTTGTGCCGCATGGCCAGCACCCGTACATCTACTTCAGTGTCACTGACCACCTTAACCCACTCCTTGCATCGGCCTACCCTCTTGCCCCGAGAATCTCTCATCTGCAAACATCCCATGTGACTCATTGCCTGCCTTTGAGAGTGGTTCTTTAAGAATTACAGTCCAAAAGACAGACACAGCTGCTACATGTTGAGAAGGCTAAAGTGTGCGGAACGATGTAAGTGGTATCAAACTATACAGCTTGGCACAGCTGAATGTACAATAGTATCAAGACATGCACTATGTGTCAAAAAGTCCCTCTGTGTCTTTTCAGCTGACTGCATGGACAAGATGCACTGTTACCTGTGACAGCACCACATCAAGAGTTGCAAACTGCAAACGCTCTTGTGCATGGTTTCTAGATGTGTCATCGGCCCCAAAGGGTGGTCATGAGACATGCTGATTGCACAGCGTTGCACAAGCCCTACCTTGACAGTGCGGTCAGGAAACTCAAAGCCAAACTTCATGGCAGCAGGCTGCAGGTAGCGCTTCCCCCACTCCTTCATGCGGTCTTTCAGCATGTACCCAACCACAATGATGGTCACATACACGCCGGACAGCTGATTCCTGCTGAACCTGGTGGCCACAAACACAGCTCCAGTAGCTAGACACATTGCAGCGCCAGCGATTGTCATGCCGACTAGGTCAGCAAGCAGGAAGCTCTGAGCCAGCAATTGAGGGCGCAGGACTACTGCTGCCCTTGCATTGTGTTTTAGGCACTTGATGCGGTTGGTGTACTGCTCGTTGCGGCCTGGGTCGTTGGGAACAATGATGCTTTCATGGTAGCCACGCCGCCTACGCTCGTCCTGCATCACACATACACACTGCAAGAGTAGTCATCTACCTTCACCCTCTTGTTTGATGGATACTGATTACATCTGTCAAGGTTAGAACGATACAGAGAAGATTAGCATGGCCCTTGCGCAGAGATACTGAATAGTAATCCTGCATTGCAGGCACATGGCATGTGGCGTCCATTTAGTATGTGCGCTGCTCAGCACACGCTGACTTTCCAACAAGAGATGCAGTGTGCATTGAATGGCAGGCTGCAGGCTTGCAGCTGATTGTGCCCTGCTGGCTAGAAGTGATTAACAACATGAAGAGACAGCTACTGTACATGCACACAGAATGATGCATGGCACCACAGGTTGTCAAACAGCTGTCACACTGCTGTGAATAACAGTAGAGTGTGTGCATGTAACAGTTGTCTCAATGTTACCTGCAGGTGGATGACTGTCTCCATGATGAGCTGGCGGGCGTCGGCTGCAACTTGCATGCTTGCCGCTATCTCTTCAGCGACGCTGTCATACTTGTCTAGGTCCACACTGTCAGCCACACCCTATGAAGTGACACAGCCAGCTGAGGCCCTGCTGCAATAGTATGAGCTGTCGGCAAGATGGATCAATGCAAGACTTGCACACATGCACATGACTTAACGCTACAAAGGAGTGAGACATAGGCTAGAATGTTAGTTGAAGGGCAGCAGATTCAGGCTGCCACCAAGTAGCAAGTTTGCTGACTTGGCATATTGCAGTGACTGGCAGGCACGCACTTGACACCAAGCAATTGCATGAAAAGGAAATGCGGTGTAGTTGAGAACTGGTATCTATGGATCACTCATATGCAGATCACAGCATTGCTGACTGCTTGATTGAACACCACTGCATCTCACCTGCACTGCTTGTATCTTCTGTATCAAGCCCAGCATGCCTGATGTATCCGCACAGTTGCGCCCCTTATCTTGACCTGCCTTCAGGCCAATGCTGACTAGAGGATTCACAAACATGCTGCCTGCTCCACTGCTCATCCCATCAGAACCTCCGTTCAAGATTGCCAGGCCGGACTGATCACTGCCAGGAAACTGGAAGCTTACAGAGCCATTTGTAACACTGTGCTGCGACAGCAGCTGCAGAGGCAGCGGCTGCTGAGGCTGCTGCTGCAGGTGGTGTGAGCTGTTGAGGGCGCCATGCTGAAGCAAGGCTTGTATTTCAGCAGCTGTTGGACTGTACACATCATCCTGTGACAGCCTGTACTCCAACTTGCCCTTGCGACCGTCTGAAAGAGCTCTGACCAGGATCGGCCCCTCCAATGGTGTCATCACAGATGGGGCTGGCAAATCACTAGTGGTGTGTCTGCTGTGCTGACTCCTGCTGGAGTGTTGCTTGGCCAGCTGTTGATCATCGTTGACATGGTAAGGCTGCTGCCTCGTGTCTGTCCAACTTGCTGGTTGCTGATCAACTACGACATTGGCAAGCTGGTTCACATCACTGAACAAGGCATCTGTTTGCTGAAGGTCTGGCCAATGCGGTGGCACTAGATGATCAGAGCTGACATAATTCTGTTCTATGCAGGTCTGCTGAGGAGCTTGTGCAACTCTGCTTGTTTGTTTATCCAAGCCAATGTGTGGCAGCTCAGGAGCTTTTTGACTTTGTTCAGAAGGCACTTCCTTAGTTAACCAGGCAGAGCTGTCAGCAAAACTTTGTGTGCCTTGCTTTGCAGATGGCTGCTGTTGCGCAGCGTCTGTCTCACCCTGAGCTGCAACTGAGGCTCCTGTCTCTGCAGGGACAGTCTCTCCTGCCCCAGCTGTGGCCGCCATGCCTGCAGTGGTGGCTGCTTGAGCTGCAGCTGTGGCCTGCTTGGCACGCTGCAGGTGCTTGTCAAGGCCTCGCATGAGCTTCAGCATTGCACGCTCAGCCTCCATGAGTGTGTACTCATCAACCAGCTTCCAGACCACGTTGACAGCATCAGGAGCATCTGCAGCTTCACAAGGCAGACACACCTGCAGCCAGAAGTGGTTTCATCAGCTGACTTGAAACAGCACGCTTGCAGCCTTGCTGCATCTGCACTGATACAGCAGGCATACCAGCAAGGGAGCTGTACATTCTTTAGCTGACAGAAAGCGAGTGACAATGTTGTGAGCGCCTTTTGGGCAAACATAGGCGACAAAGCTTGCATCTGCAGGTCTATGAATGTGCACTTGCAGTAGCTGCAAATGCAACATATGCTACTCATAAACATGCTGCCGGCAGCAACAGCAGAATGAGTGTTTCACAAAGTTGCAAATGCAATGTGAACGAGATGAAGCAACAGCAATGGGGCCGACCTGCTGCAGGCGATGCACAGACTGAGCAATCTGGCCCACAACAGTTGTGACTGCTCTGCAAGCTTGCAGTGTGTCTGCAGCGCCTGCTTGGCTGCCTTCAAGCCTGTCCAAAGCCTCACTGATGCCCTTCAGCGCTCGCCGTATTGCATTGCGGAAGATCCACACCTGTGCCACCACACTGTCAATTGGTCAATCACAAGCATTGCCCTGACCATGCAGACTGTGCGCAACTGTTGCATGGGCTGCTGCAGAACGCAACAGCTTGATGATGCTGTGTCTCTGCATGTATGTACCTATCTATCTCTGCATGTATGTATGTATCTATGTATGTCTGCAAGTATGTATCTGTCTACAGCTGCATGTGTGTGCCAAGTTGATGTACTGCAACAGTTTTAGCTGTTGTTAGTTCCTGTGATGCACTTGTTACTAGATGCAACAAGTGAGCAGATAAACGTCCTGAAGTTAGAGCCTGGGACGGCGAGCAGAGGTGTGCGGTACTTGTGTATGATAGAGCACTTACATGCAGGCGCAGCTGCTGCACAATGCCGTCCACTTCCTGCTGCACACTTGCTGTGTCACCAGCAGCTTTCTTGCTCTCAATGGCCTGCATGCTCACGGTCTTAGATAGTATTGGCTAGGACAGATAGGAGATTGCAATCAGCAAGGGAGAGGCAGTGTCTTCATGAGCGCAGTATGCATCAATCATTTGCATGAGGTTATGAATGGACCTGAATCACAGCTTTCCTACAATGTACAATCAGCATTGCACAGACACTCTGTGCAAAAACATGTTCTAACAGCCACAGACAAAGGCACAAAATGTGATCGGGCTGATTGGCTGATGTGAGTCATACCAGCAGCTCACGGCCAATCAGATCAGTGAAGCCAGCCGAGGAATCATTTGCCAACATTGCCAGTGGAATCTGCATCAACACAGCACAAATTTCATTTGTGGCTGCATTGCTGTGCACACATCCAGGTGCAAAGATTTTGAGAGCTCACCTTTGGTGTGTGCAGGCGAGCCACTTGCCACAGGTCATGATAGAAGTTGTTCGAAACTGCCTCCAGATCCTTGAGAAAGAACATGAACACATCCACCTCATATAGCTGAGTTGGCATGTTTGGGTTCACAGCATACACTATCTTCACCTCTGCAACATACAGCAAGCCGTGTTGGTCCCTGTGTCTCACCACCGGTTGCTAAGTCAGCCATGGTGTTTACTGATCCAGGGGTTGAGTACTGAACATACCGACAGCTCGCTTGTCACTGGTGGAGATCTTCAAGTGAGCAGGCCTTGCAACATGGCCGTCCATGGCAGTCACAGACCAGGGCTCTTTTGTCTCTGGCTTGTTTGGATTCGTTGCAAAGCAGAAGCAACAGCAAATCCACCAGACACAGCGCAAGAGAGCACCATAAATCCTTGAGGAGAAGCTTTTGTCATCACTTGTGGACTTGAGCCGTGCAAGATTCGCCTCAAATGCTTGCTGCTTGTCCTCATGCATCCTGGCTGTCCCCCCCAAAGCAGCTACCGTTCAAGCTATCGTACTTGACATTTGCAGCCGTTACTGCTGAGCCTGAAATCAGCTAAAAAGCTGACATCGGGCCCTCGAATTGGGCAATCAGGTGTATTGCACGTCTCTAGGCGACCATGGTACCGACAGATTCAAGAGCGTCAGCTGTGTGTCGCTTGTTCTGTTCGTCCAGTGTGGCGAACGACTTTTGAGCGGTTCTGTTCACGGCGCGAGGCCTGCAACTGCGGATGCTATGACCTTACTGATGCTTTGCCGGAATCAGAGAATTTGCTTTGACTGCAAACATCGCCACTCAGGCCAGTTTTGCAAGAACTGGTCAAACACAAAACGTAACGCACGCAGGCGGGAAGGGTACTTGACCTAGCTGGGATCACAAGCTGTGTTTCTATGCATGGCTGGTGCTGACAACACAGCGTGTCTTAGTCCAGTCAGCGCAAAAGTTGCGCTGCTCTAGTATCCTTTCACTGCTTGTAAGGACTCGTGCATGTGATGTTACACTCTAGCTGAGTCGGGCGAGCCTGTGAGAACGCTATCTTTGCCTGCTTTCATCAATCGAAGCGGCTGCATCAGTTGCACATAGCATGCCGTGTTGAGTGCCAAAGATCTGCACCGTCGGCGGGAAGCCTCGGGGTTGCGAGTGATCAATCTTGACCATCTGCACAGCCAGTCGACAGGAGGAGCAGTGATGCAGCCAGCAAGCTGCTTCGGCTGAGACAATGTGGGCCTGGCGCAAGGCGGCCCGCTTGCTGCTGCTCGGTTTGCTTTGTCAGCATACCAGAGCCTCCTCTGCTCCAAAGGCCTGGTGGTATGGCGAATTTCCTGCAACTGAAGGTACGCAAAGCAGCACTGCAAAGCCCACAACAAACAATTTATGCATTGTAGCGTTCAGCTTTGTTGACATGCTGTTGCAGTCAAATATGGGAGCAGCATGATCGACGGACATGGCGAGTATAGAATCTACAAGAACTTTTGGTAAACACGACAAAACTGTATACGATCACACTATGTATCCTTATCGTTGCTATAAAGTCTGCCTGCTGTAGGTTCCATGCACAAAGGTTCTATGCATTGAATTGCTTGGCAACCAAGGATGCCAATGCAACCCCCATCAAAGCAGACATCACTCTTAACATGATGCTCATAGAGATGCCTGTTGCTAAGGCAGAAGAGTTCCACCTGCATGTGCAGGTATCAACCTTGCTATGCATACTTGCATTAAGTGAGATCTCGTACATACACCACAAGACGCATCTGAGCACTACTTTTGATGACGTTTTGCTAGCATGTGCATGTGCAGCAAACACGACAGCATATAACATGAGGTATTTCTCCTGAAGGTTGACCTCAAATATCCCTGCTAGTCGGAGACTATTATGATGAGTTTCTTAATGGTCTCAACATGTTGCTGACATGCTTGCCAGCGTACCTCATTGCATCTTAGGTCAGGGTCCACGTTCTTTAACAATGGCTCTCTCTTACCACATGTTAAATGCAAAACCCATGCAACAAATTTTACGATCTTTGACGTCTTACACTGTGCAGACAGGCTGGTGGGGTGGCAACACTCTGCTCATAGATTTCCCCTTCCCAGCCTTTCCTGAAAGCATGGGCCATTGGGCAGAGGTGTTGCTGCCTGTGTACAGTGCTCTTGTGACTGGTGCCTGGAAGCAGCATGTCCAGGGGCCTTCCAGACACATTGACAGGCTGCTCCTGAGCAACGTGCGGCAAGATCAGCTGCAGGTACATATAGAGTTGCTTTTACAGTTTGTTCAAATAAGATTTTTCTCATTGCATCACTCTGTATGCTTGCAGAGAGTTGCAATGTTGGTAGTCACTGCTGATGTTTGCCTGCTTGATTGCTGCACATGTTGTCTCGAGGCTGGCAATCCTGCAGTATGTCATTTTAGCTTCTGGCGCATACACTTCATGTTACACTGCATGGACATCAACTTCATCGCACTGAATACAAGTGAATGTTATTAAATGCAGACACTGTGCCACACACTGTGCCATACACTGTGCCACAAAGGATGTTTTTGACACTGTGTGCATTGGATGATGCTCACCAAACTCCTTGTACATATATGGTGCAGACTTTTGAGTGGCTTCAAGCTATGCTGCGCATCAGCATGGCTCCTGGCTTGCCAACAGGAATAGAACTGCCCCAAATTCTGTGCTATGATGAGCTGGAAACTATGGACACCATGATGTGGCTGGGCATGCAAAACGTGATCATTGTCAATGACAGGTATGCGCAAGCTGACATGCATTTTGCATTGCAGCATGCAACTTGCACTATGGAAGAAGAGAGCCTTTTGAGCAAAGTATCTCCAGCCCATGTCATGGCATGCAAATGCTACAGCATTCACAGCAAGAGAGAGAGAAGTGGTTTACATCCTTTGTCCAGCCTCAAGTCTGATGGATGCGCCAGGGTATGTGAACCCTGCAAGAAGGTGGTACCTCAAGCGTACAGCGGTGCAGGTACACACATCCAGCAGGGAGGGGCGGCTTTGCCTCTGTTGAGCATGGGCAGCAATTCAGGGAAGCTGCCTACAAGGAGGCCCACCTTTCGCAACCTGCCCCTTGGACGCTTGGGGGTGCCCCTCGCACTATCACTCTGCTTTCAGCTGTCACTGGAGAAATGGTATGCACACTCGTAGCTCAGCCTGCCTGCATTTGATGACTTGGGGGTGATAAGTGTGCATAGCAGTTGCGCTCTCACTTGACCTGACTGTGATGGTGATGTGACATACACCGCACTGTGTTCTTATCTGGCATTGGGTGTACAGCCTTGCCTAGCATGTCCACAGATCCAGTACCATCATTGCTGGGCAGGGTCACAAAGAAGTGGTCCCTGTAGGCCTGGAATCCATGAGTAATAGTGTTCTTGTGTTGTGCATACTTGACTGTTGACTCTAAAAAGTTTATACATGTGCACGTAATGTGATGGAATGAGCAGCTTGCATTGGTCTTCAGAACCATGCAAGGCAGTGTTGGGGCAGGAGGCCTGCGGCTTGCTGTCACAATTCATGCCTGCTTGATGTTGCCACACTTCATCCTGCTGGCAAGTCACGCTGCTGGCCACAGGTTGTCAACAGAGATGAGCTACTGAATAGCTTGGAAGACATTGCAACTGCCTTTGACATGAGAGTACGGCCCTATTCTGCCACCTCAGGTCAAAACTTTTCTCTCCTAACACCTCTGCCTACTGCTGTTGTAGCGCAAACATCCAGGCACCCCTGTCTCTCACCTGCATGTTTCTGCACAGTGTATCAGTTTGGCCCCAAACATTGCTCTGACTAAGCGCGTATCACCCATTGTGCCGCTTTTGATGCAGCAGAGCTGCCATTGGATTGCTTAGCAAAGCCTTAAGGTGCCATCTCTATATGCCCGTGTGGCAGTACGTCAGCTGGGAGCTGCATGCATATGCCATTTTACTACTATGGTACAAGCTGACGGTTGTGTTGGAACTGCAGCTGCCAGCTTTGCATCATATGTGTCGATCATGTCCAAGACTGGGGTGCTGGTGTCGCGCCATGGGCCCATGTTGGCCAATGCCCTTTTTCTGCCTCCTGGTGAGTCCCCTTGTATTGAATGCACTGTCTTGCTGCCACTGCTGTAATGTCTGCCTGTTTCACCTGTGAGCCTCTGTTTCTGGATTGCCAGTCAAGCAGATACATGCAGCAGCGCGGTGACCATTGCTTGACCTGACAATTTGTTTCTGTCTTGTCAATGAGAAACCCATTAGAATTGCTGAGGTCACTACTACCACAGCAATGTTCTTACAGGTGCTGTCGTGCTTGAGTTGCTGGCGTACAACTGGGAGTGGAAAGGCATCAGTGAAGTATACGTGAACGTTACCAGCTCAGTTGGAGACATACATCACTTTGCCTGGCGTGCAAAGCATCCTCGATACGCACAGTACATTGATGAGGATGAGGCTCGCTACGCACATTGGACAGCTGAAGAATGCTCTTCCAGGTGTGTTGCTCCTCATGCTTTGCAGCAGGCCTACAGTCTTGATCTTGCCCACGTCTTGTTTTGTTGCATGCCTGCCCTTGCAATGCCTTCAAAACTTGCTGCCCAGGGACCTGCTGAGCTGACAGCCACCTAGACTCAAAACAGATCCATGGTCGCCTTGCATTGCTGCTGCCCACCCAAGCTGCGTCCTAGAGGGTGGTGCATACACAATCTCTTGGAGGGGAACACAAGGCCTCCTGCATAGGCACATATATGCGTTCTAGGAGTGAATGCACATATGCCTCACCCTGCTGGTTTCAGTCTGTTTTCTGCACAGGTTGTTACCCATGTACAGTCTCATGATGTTTGTGTTGCTGCAGGCACTGTGTGGAGGTTCACTCTAGGGCTGGCATGATAGCTGACACCAGCACAATCCATGAAATGCTCATGGATGTCGTCCCTGCAGCCTTCAGAGGAGCTGCAGTCAGGGAACTGAAGCAACCCTGGCCCATGGCGTTTACTGCTACTGGCACTACTGGCTTGTGGTGGGATAAGTAGCAAGCTGGGCCATCTCCGAAATCACTTACATGAGCAGCCCAACATTTGCTCTGCTCCTTAGCAACGCTGACTACAAGTTTGACAATGGATTGCCAGAATGTGCAATGTATGCAGCGGGCTGCCCCCCATGCTACTCATTGATTGGCAGTTTCCTGGATAGATTGGATCTCAGATACATGTCCCCAAGGATGCACTGATTTGCAGAGCCCGGTGAAGTGCCTGGATCATAAGTATTGTGATTGATTGGCAGTTTGCCAAAGTCCGAAAGCTTGCAACCAAGCTGGCATCTGTGACACAGAATTCATGTTACTCTACTCGAAGTGATGGCAGTCTGAGGACAGGTTCAATTCGAGACCAATACAACTGTGTCACACCACAGTGGTCTAGTGATCGAGAGCTGGTGTACTGAACAGACATATGCTGAGCGACCACGGCAACAATGGCACTTTTGCAAGCTATGTCTAATTTACAAATAAGTGTCAAGCTGAATGAGCAGAAAACAAGGTTTTACAATGGCACTAGCCTTCTTCACCAAACTCTTTAGTAAACTTTTGATACGTCTCCAAATCACTTTGGCTGACTGTGGGTCGTGCCTTTTCAAGTACTTTGCGCATCATGCTCATCGTGATTGATGGTGGTGCAACCATTGATGCCTTCCCTTCGTCTGCTAGCTTGTTCAAATCAGTCTCGATAGCTCCAGGGGTGCCTCCAGAGCATGGCTCCAGATACTGCTTCCCACCCTTGTTCACCGTCCTGCAGCAAAATGCAGCACACCAAATCAACAAATGCAGCTATGCTGAAAGCCTAGGAGACAGCACTCATCCTGCAAGGCAACAGGTGGACTCTTGACCTGCCGTAAGGCTTATTTGCACATCCCAGATGAGCTTGGAGCATGACGTGCCAAGGGCAGGCAGCAAAATGACATGTTAACATTGTACCTGAAGAAGCCAGCATCTTGCGTCAGCCTGACAGGCTCCATGAGCACGTCCTTGACGACAACAGCAACATCTGAGCCAGAGAAGCCTTCTGTGGCAATACCTAGCTCCTCATAGTCTTTGGCTTCAAGGTTGTGTGGAGTGTCTCCCAGGTGCACCTTGAACATGTGTGCTCGCGCCTTGGCCTCCGGCAGCGCGATGTATATTCGCTGCGCACACAAAGGATTCAGGTGATGACCTGCTAGCAAACCATGCTTGTCCCTGTACAGTTTTACGCAGCAAGACAGAGAGGGGTGATCAAGAAAGTGGAATCAGCTTTACACCGAAGAAATCAGACTGTAGGTAATATACAGACTGCTTTCCAAATGCACAGCAATGTTGGCAAGACATGAGGTGAGCACTGTGCTCCATAGCTTTGCATAGAAAGATATTGTTTTGCATGATAGCTGTCATATGAGTAGCCTCACCTTGTCAAACCTTCGTCGTACTGCTTGGTCCAAGCCATACGGTATGTTGGTTGCACCCAGTACTAGTACACGTGCTTCTGAGCTGGTCACTCCTTGCATCTGCACCAGAAACTCAGTCTTGATGCGTCTGGCTGCCTCGCTCTCACCCTCCCCTCTGGTACTACACAGCGCATCAATCTGCACACAGAAGGTTCAACAGTCAGAGGCCAGCAGCAATGCGTGCCCCATGCATACAGGGACTGCAGACAATCCTCCTTGGTGCAGTAGCTGCTGGAAAGCCCCTGGACAGGCTGGTACCTGAACAAGTTTCCCTGCAGGCTGACCAAAAGTGGAGCTGGCAGGCGTGCAGACGTCCATGCTGGGTGTGATGTCATGCAATGTGTGGTGTTGACTGGCAGCTGTGCATACGTACCTCATCTATGAAGACAATGGCTGGAGAATGCTCGCGCGCCAAGCTGAAGAGCTGGCTGACAAGCTTCTCACTCTCACCCATCCATTTGGAGACCAGGTCACTGGACGACACTGTGAAGAAGGTTGACTCTGCCTCTGTAGCCACAGCCTACGTCACACAGCACCGCAGAGTGATGTGCTAAAAAACGGCACATTGTTAAGGCAGCACTTCTTGTCCAGGCAGATGACATCCAGTCACCTTTACCTCGCCAAATGATCGAGTATGACATCTGAGCAGCTGCGGAATTCATTTGACGCCACTGGGCTTTTGAAGTCACTTATATGCGCACTGAACAGGTACATTGTCTGTCAAACAGAATCTTTCGGCCGGTAATTGTCGCTTGCAAGTCAGCAATGTTGTACAATGAGACATCTTTCAATGCACAGTCTCTAAGGGTCAAAACAGCTGCTGTTTTCTGAGAAAGACAAGCTGGCAGCCTGCTGCTCACCTTGGCAAGATAGGATTTGCCAGTTCCGGGAGGCCCGTACAGCAGCAGCCCACTCCAGGGCTTCCGCTTACCAGTGAAGAACTGAGGGAACTTGACTGGCAGAATGACAGCTTCCTTCAAGGCATCCTTTGCTGCCTCCAGCCCAGCAACATCGTCCCACTGCACAGCAATACCAATTTCAAGCTTTCTTCAGAGCTGTGTCAAGCTTTGACTGCCGTTTGCAGCTCAAGCAAAGCACTATGATGGGCGTTCAGAAGTGTACCAGGTAAGGAAACTGAAATTACATGCGCTACTTGCCAAGTAACAGTCATCTTTTTGCATAGACTTGCAGCGTTTGCTTGGCTATGTGCAGCACGCATAATGCTTTGATAGAGCGCTGATGTACATAACCATGACATACGAAGCACTAACCTTGACATTTGGCCTCTCTGCAAGTATGGCGCTGCCAAGCGATGCTCGAAGCTTATCCTTTTCAGCATCTCCTGACTGCAGAAACACACCAGCTTCAGCAGCAGACATTGCGCTCAAGTGAGCAGGCCTTGCAAAACAGGCAAACAGGATTGGCCATAAGCTGCAGGCTGTGGTGAACCATGCTGTGTTGCTGACCATTGACGCATTGGTGCCTGCTGCTGGCAACATTGAGGGTTGCTGGCCAACAGGAGATTGTGGAGGCAGAGGGTTCAGAAGGCACAAGGTGTCTTTAAATAGAACTCTGTTGACCAACAAGGTCTGTGTAAACCTCAATTTGACAGTAGCTGGCACCTATGCATCAACATTCATCAGCACAGCATGGTCCACTACACCCTGCAGAGTGTTGACAGTGTGGGTACACCTGAGACCTGAGGGATCTCATGTTGCCAAGCCCCTGGCGGAGGTCACTCATCAATAAGTGTAGTGGTTTCGACAACAAAATGCATGCTTGCTCCATGTAATATGGCCACCTATACACAGCAAATGCAAAGGAGTAACTTACATCTCCACCACCACCAGCCCCTCCCCCATTGCCCCCAGGGGGAGCCCCCCCGCCTGGCCCTCGTGCCTTCTGTGCACCATTTGCTGGTGTTGCAGTTACAGGCTGCTGGCCATTCAGCAGTGCTTTGATGTCCTCTGCTCGTTGCAAGTATTCCTTGAACTGCAAAGGACAAAATAGGATGAAGCATGATTTGACATGCTGCGCGGCTGAAGCTGCATTATACAACACAGCACCACACCTTGAGCGTAATTGCTTCCTTAGACCTGGGGTTCTTTTCATACTTCAGGTGCGTCTTGAAGTATTCTAGAGCGGTCATGTACAGCTCAAAAGCTCTTTCATAGTTTTCATTTTTGTCCTCGTTCACAGCCTCTTTCACATACTCTATAAACACAGCAACAAAAGTGTATTTCGAGCTGCGGTGGGCGACCCGGAGCGCTGTACACGGGAAAAGGCCATTACCTATAGCTCGCTCCTTGAAGTTTCCATACATCAGGAACCTCCTCCCAGCGCTTGATCACCTGAGTTCGTTGCTGGTGTGAACAGTATTTCAATGTCACCCCCTGATCGCTGTGTGCCGGCAGTTTGCAAGTGTGCAGCAATCAGTAGCTGCAGATCGCAATCGCAGTCCCGAAGGCACAGCTACGGGGACACAGGTTCAGCAAAGTAGTAGTGAACTTTGCGCACGATCAATGACGCAGTGTTGAAGATGACGCGCGAGCAACCTCTGCAACAGCGGTGAGAAGCTTGCAGTTGTGTCGCTGGCACAGACTGAACGTGTTACGACAAATCTTTGACCGTAGTTACTTCTTTCGCCGTACACCTTCAAACTTTTGGGTGAACGCGCATGCGCGAGCGTGCGCTTGTTCATGCAGCATAAATTTTGAGCGACCTTGTGCGGTTCTATCAAGGCTGCTAAGGCAGTCAGGTCCTGCTGCGGTCGCGGGCTTCCGTCTTGCGTGCAACGTGACATCCACGGGATCTGACTCAGCGTCACCTTCCGGGCTAGCAGCGCCCTGAAAGCTTTTCAGACTTCAGCAGATCATTCTTGGCCACCGGCCATCACAGTATGTCCTGAGACCTCGTGTGGCCTTCACGAGGCCGCAGCGAGGGGTGTTACGGTTCTAGCGTAATGACGAGCGTAGTTTACCTGGAAAATTATGTTGAAAGTAAGCAAAAGCCCCTGCATGCAGCGAATAGTTGCCTTTGTCAGTGCCATGAATTGCCACAAACTGCTTATGCATAGCAAGACAACAGTAATGGGCTTTGAGGACACAAAAATTTCACAACCATAAAGCACAGCTCATTTGCTGCACAGCTGAAAATAATTCCGTAATTGTGGACACATAAATGCAGGTACAGTAGGTCTGCCCTCCGAGCTGCAACGGCTTCTCAAGACCATACAGGATCTGGATGAGAGATCACAAGGTGCATGCATACAGGGCATGCATTTTACTGCATGGTGCTGAGTTCCTGTATGCTTGTGTGACTGCTGTGCTGATTGCCAAGACAGAGACTTTGCTTCAGCTGACCTGTTGTTGTCAGCACATTGTGGATGCCTGCAGTACTGACACTGCAAATCCAAGACAATGTGGATGAGTGCCTGAATATGCCTTCCCAGATTGCCTGCAAGCCAGGCTCAGACAGTCAAAACGAGGTATGTTGGCATGTCCCCATCACCTGCTTTGGTATTGTATCAAGCAGTGCAGGTGTCTTGCCAATGCATCATTCACATGCTTGTGGGCGTGTCATAGCATGTGTGTGACACCACTCTTTTGGTGTCACCAGCTGCTGCACTATACAGCTTGATGCTGCTGACCACATTCCAACATCACCAGTAACGTCTTCGCACTTCCACAAACACAGCACTCAGCAGCTGCATTGCTACAACAATGCATATTGCCCCCAACACCAGTTGTGTGGTTGTCACAGTCAGCAGCTGCGGCAATGACATCTGGCGCACAGGTGGCTGATCTTCGCAAGAAGATTGAGGATGAGCAGCGGATGCTGATGCAGTGGTCGGAGGAGCGCCTAGCACTGGCACAGTCGCTGTTAGGCCTGTTGGAGCTGCATCTCACTCAAGCCAACAAGGACATCACAGCCTTTGACAGTGAACTTCAGGTCTGCCATGTACCTCACCCTTTCTGCATTACCTCTCTCAACCTGCATGACCTACAAGGTCAAGTATGTTCGCAACAAAGTTTGGCTTTGTTGGCATGCATTAACAGTTGCTGTAGCAAACTTGCATGGCACCCACGTAACTTGTTGCCTTTGGTGCTGGAGTCCTGTTAGCTGCCTGTGCTGTGCATTGCAAAGAACCTTTGTCATTGGGCTGGTTGGTGAGCATGGTGCAATATGGCAAGAGTGTGAGTGCCTGACTGCCAGATATACAGAAGTCCTTGATGAGGCAATTGTCTGTGGCTTAACAGCCTGCACTGGACAGGGCGTCGTACTAGTTGCAAGGTGTGGTCCAGGTACAGAACGCGAACATGGAGGGGGGCATGTTGGAAATGTACACCAGCCCGGCTGACCTCAGGAAGCAGCAGGTAGCAGACCTGCAAGCCAAGAGGCAAGAGAAGGTGACACCACAACGTTGCCTTCCCATCCATCTGCCATCAGCCTGCTTTGTTTACCATATGGCAGCTGTTTTCAATGTTTTGCGCAGTGCACCTCAATGCATGCTTTGTTGTCTCAGAGAGTGCATGCACCGTTACATGTATGCATTCAGGTCAGGCCATGTGTACCCTTCTAACAAGTGCATTGCTTGCTTCAGCAGCTTGTAGAGCAGGAGTTGTCACTGGCTCAGCAGGCTCAGCAGGAGGAGGCACAGTTTACATCTTCAGCCAACCATTTAGGTTGTACAGATGTGTCAGGGTTGTCAGTAACCTGGCACTTCAGCTGGTTGTGTCTGGGTTAGCTGTGGTGAGAGGTGTGAGAATGGTGCAGGAAGCCAGGCGGCGCCAGAAGGAGCTAGAGCAGGTGGAGCGACAGAACGCTGCAGCAGTGGTGGCCAGCCCCGGCCCCCAGGCCCCCCCTCACTTCCCTGCTCCCACAGCGCGCCCCCATTCTGCACGCTCAGCACGCTTTGCAGAAGGTGCGAAGCTCAATCACTCCTGCCAGCTCTTGTGGCTGCAGTTGCTGGATGGGCATCTAATGGCACAGGCACTGGACAATTCACCTTCAGCTTTGAAACAGTCCCAGTACAACCTAATGACTATCCAGGCCGCTTACCAGCCTGAGACAGTTCTGCAATATTCTCATGTTCCCTTGCAGCATTGCGTGCTTCCTCAACAATCAGCTGCGTTGCTCTGAGTTAGAGCTGATTATATGGCATCTTTGGTAGCAAGGAGTGTGATTGATGCAGGAGTGGGTCTTGCAAATGGTCAATCAGAGGGTCATCTGAGCCATGCACAGAAGCGGCGCTCACCGCACACCAGCCCCAGGGGAATGGCCCTGGCTGGGGCTGCTGGCGGCCAAGGGCATGTTCACACAGAGCCCCATGACATGCCCATGCCGCACTGGGCCCCCCCGGGCATGAGCCATGCTGGCAGTGCGCCTCAGGTCGGTAACTAAAGGACAATGATGATTATGACAACATTGATGAGCATTAGTTGTCGGTCTGGTAGCTAACAATGGTGCCTACCTGACCAGCTCTCCTATGATACAAGTCATCTTGCACCTGTTTATCTAAAGCAGTTTTTCTAGAAATTCCTTGTGTATGGTAGTTTTGCACAGGCCCTGAATCTTTGGCCAACTCGGCACGGACACAGTGCTTATAGTCATCAAAACAGATGGACAACATGATGATGTTTGTCATGTGCCATGCAGGCTGGTGGTCGCCTACTGACATACCATGACATCATTCATGAACTGCAAGGCAGGAGAGCTGAGCTATACTGGCCTGATGACAATCTTTGGTATCTCATATCCATAGAGCATGTCGACCTGCTTACACAGAAGGCCAGCATCATGTATTCTACAGGCGAAACTGAGGAATTGAACCTCCATGATATCGTCAAAGAAGGCCACATGTCTCTTATACCTGATAGGTAGCATGCACACACACAAGCCAAACGCGACAGCTGCAAATGCGCAGCTGCTGCAATCCAACACACCATGCGTGGCTTCAGCCCTCAGCATACAGCAGCAGTCATATGGTACTGAGCCATTTGCATGCATGTACAAGGGCAAAACCAATGCACCTGGCTATGCCACAGCTTCCCGTGTTGTATGTGAGGACGTACACCAGTGAGATGAAGCACAACACACACGACACTAGTCCAGCTGTATGTCTGTATAGCCTCATGTGTATGCTTGCAATCGCCCCACATGTGTCCCATTTATACATTATGTCTGCGCAAAACACGACTTATACCATGCCAGCTGCATAACCCCAAGAGAATTGCCAGAAAGAGGCATAGTGCAGCAATTGTTGATAATCAGTACAAAACAGCAGCCTTGGCGAATTGAATTCAATCTGTAGTTGCAACAACGTTCATAACCGCTTCAGTTGCAACCAGTCCGTCAGGGCCTGTGGATGTGAAAGAAGCCACTATAAAACCAGGGCAAGCAAAAGAATCAAATTATTCATGATAAATCAAACACCTAGTGTGTGCAATTAGCAAAACATATGCTGCTCAACATAATTTAAATAGACACTTGATTTGCAACAGCCTGCTTGATGAGTGTGTTGGGGACAAGGCGCCGGTGCAGAAGGGTCTCCCCTGTGACAGGAGAGCTCTGATGCTCCTGCAGCCATTCAGTGATGGCAGCTTTCTCGTAGGTGTGCCCATCAGCAGCAATGACTGGATCCAAAAACAATGCGTGCGCCATACATTATCATCTCACAAGGCTTCAAGTCATGCCTGTGGTTGATTCCAGCAGCAATTTAGTTATCTGGTAGGTCATGACATCAAGCCATACACACAACACATAAGATCAGCAGAGCCTGCACAATGTACGCATCATTTGCCGTCTGACATGCTGGTGCAAATGCAGAATTGATCATCTCACCTTGGAAATTGGGCAGCTCAGCAAATGCTGTACAGGAGTGGCATGCACCATGGATATGAGGCCTGTCTTGCTGACATCCTGTGACCACGCAGCAGCAGCAGATGGTTTTAGACAAGACGCATGGCTGGTTGCAGCTGCCCTTGCTGAGGAGCGCTGCGGCTTGACACGTGTGCTGTTGTCTGTTGATTGTGGCGCGCCAGGTACTGCCGGCACTGATGTGACTCTCTCTGACCCATCAACACCTGATACACTTGCTTCTGCTTGGCTGGCTGCTTGTAGATCAAATCCAGACAGAGCATGGTCGCCTTGCAAGCTGTCTTGAACCAGAGGTCCAGCAGTGCCCTCTGACGAGCTCGTGGCTAGTGCTTGCTGAGATGAAAGAGCAGGTTGCGCCAGCTGCTGGGTTGCTACCTGCTGTGCCTGCTGCTGCTTCTCGGCCTTCTGCCTGCTCTTCTTGGCCTTCCTGGCAGCAGCTTGAGCAACTGCCTGTTCCTCTTCAGCCATCAGCTGCTGACGGATCTTGTCAGCCAGTACCTCACCATCCTGGGAGCCCTGCAAAGAGTCCAAACCTTTGGATCAGTCAGCACCATTTGCCTGCTACGCCGCTGCAACTTCGGCACTAAGGCTTGCTTTCTGCAAGTGGTGTACTGTGTGTATACAGTGCATACATTCTGCCAGGCCAAAGGGCCTTTGATGTCCAGAAAAGGTGGATGACACAATGGTACGCTTACAACACAGAGCAGAGAAGAAGGCATAGCTGCTGGCCTTGCATATGCACGAGGCTGGCAGAAAATTGTGAAGCATATGCTTGCACTGATTGTCAGAAGTGATGGATGCCAAAAGATTACCACACCGGAAAGCATGCTCTGATCCGGCGCACAAAGTCTGCACCCACTCTGTTGGCCAGATGTGGGTCGTCAAGGTACTGCTGGAGAGCTGCTGGAGCTGTAGCAACGCTGCACCAGTTGTCTGGGGTCAGGTCAACCAGCTGTGGCTGCCAGAGTCGGCTATTGTACATGCTCTCTAGGCGCTCCACAACAAGCTCTGCACTTGTTGATGCAGTTTGTGTGCCTTCTGTTGTGACCGCGCAAACATCAACAGGTGGGCTTCAAGAGGAGCATGGCAGCAAGCACATGCGTGGGTGCAGGGACTCAAGACACATGTTCAGTCATTCAGGCTGGATACCTCATCAAGCAGGCAAACAAGTTTACATAGCAGTACGCCATCAACAGCTGGCGTAGCTCATTGTTTCATGCATATGTTATGTTTGCTACAGGCTCATTTCCAGCTGAGTATAGATCAGCTCACCAGCATGCTGATGGAATGCCTTGATTCTGCGCTCTGCGAAATCAAGAACATCATGTGAACGCTGGTTGCGGGTCTGCCAACTCAGCATGGCTTGCCGCTGCACTGAAGTCTGCTTGTGTTTGCCCACAATATGCTGCACAGATTTCAGATGGGTTGTTTTGAACTTTTGGATTGTCCAAAGCATGTAGCTGAGCTCATGCACCATCAGAAACAGAAAATGCAGCAAGATGAGGACGCTGTCCACAGGAGGGCCGGGCCTGTCTCTTTCTGGGAACATCTGCTCGTATCCGCCTGCAGCAATTTGTGATCATACTAGTCATGACTGCATGCTTCAGTTCAAAGACTCTCTGCAGACTTTGCACTGAAAACAAGCTTCAGTTGTCTTGCCAAGCCAGATATTATTGTGTGTGAGCCTACAGTTCACTGGGCAAGAGCCTGCAGCATGCATGCTGTGGCGTATGAAGTCATCCACAACACCCAAGAATTGATTCTTGCAATACAAGTTGAATCAATGTGCCATTTGCTGTGCAAACAAGGTGATGGAGCTTGTGACTCACCTAGCATCTTGACGTAGGGGCGCACAACAGGGGGATCTTGAGTAGACTCTGGGTTGGGCGCTGCATCCCTGTCCTTGAACTTGAAGAAGGGAATCACTGCTCATCAACCGCCTCAGCTCTGTGACATAAGTCATGGTAGCCATTGCAAACACCTGTTGGCCAAGGTACTGCCAATCCTCTGGATCTACCGTTACATCAAGAATGAGTATAAGCGTAGCTGACAAATCCAGCTTGCACACATTCCTGTCGCGGCTTTTATCGCCCTTCCAGATCACCTTGCAAGCCATGGAGTCTGCATGCGAGCATGCAGCTGATGAAGAGGAAGCTTGCTCTGATGATGATGCAATGCCATCTCTGCCACCGGCTGAGGCCTCATCCCTGCTGAATCTGACAGGCGGCTGGAGCTTTAGCAAAAGATCCACCAGGGTTCTGCTGGCACCCTGCAGCCAACGCATCTCAGGCTCAATCCACTCACTGAGGGACTGCAGCAGCGGTGAAGTTGCAATGGCAATGCTCATATGACTGTAGAAGCATGCAGTCGGTCTGCACTGGCTCCTAAACGCAATGTTCACACCATGTGGTCAGCATCGTGTCAATACAGCTAGTGCGCAAGTTCCAAACCAACCACGGCATGAACAGATACATAGCTACTGCCTAGGCTCAGCTAGATGACAAGCTCTCGCTACATTGTGTATCCCAAAGTGTGTTGTGGAGATAGTCTTGAGTCATACCTTGAGATGCGCATCATTGCAGTTGCCTTGCAAAGGCTGCTCAAGTCCAAACCAGGAGTAGGTTGCCCACAGCATGTGACACCTCAGGTCGTGATCCTCTACTAGCTCACAGAGGTGAGACCAGACATTCTTCAGCATGGTCTGCACCTTCATACCCACCTGCATCAGTCAGTGCATCCTGTTGCATCAGGCAGTGGATGCTGTTGCGTCAACCTTGTAATTTGGTACATGTAACCCTTGCAGCTGCTGCAGAGCAAATGCCAGCCAGGCAAATTGGCTGACTCATCTATGCAAACAAGACTGTAAGGAGACTTGCATTGCTCAGACCGCAATCCTCATTGTTCACGTCGCAATCCTCATTGTTCATGTCTTGTGCAAGCTGGCAGGAGTCAACTGGGCAACACATGACCAAAGTTGCTCACAAACAAAAACAATCACATGATGCAAGCCTCACCAGATTTGTCACAGCTGCATGCTCAGAGCAAAGGATTCGGAACCTCCACAGCAGGCGGATCAAGGCTGTGCAGTGCTCAAGGGACCACAGCCCTGCTGCCTGCATCAGCAAGCCAGCACCACTTAGCCAACTATGCTTAATTTGTCACAAGTCACAGGATTGGCATGCAATCCTCATGCACTTGATTGTGCAGCAAGCTCCTTGGTTAGCTAGCAGAAACGTTGTGGAACAGCAGCATGGCGCACTGCATCAGTCAACCAATCCATCAGAAATTGAATGCTGTAGAAGCATTGGCTGCAGTAAAATAAATACTCCCTGATGGATGTACCACCTCATAGGAGCATCTACACCCAGCGTGCAGCAGCAGCCTTTTGAACCAATAGCAGAAAGTGATGACTGTAGTTTTGGGATTCACTGCAGCAACACACCTGTGTCCCCTCTTGGATCCGGTCACAAATGAAGTCAGCCCAGTCAGCAGGGGCATCATCCACAATTGTCAGTGCTGCGTTTTGATACAGGCCCACAAGACATGCTGCAGCTGTCAGCCGCTCAGGAAGACTGCGGAGGATCTGACTGGCATGTTTCAAAGCATCGCAAATCTGAGGATGCTTCATGAACAGACTGCGGACTGACTCATTCCCCAGTGCAAAGTACAGGGCTTCCAGTGCGGGGACTGATGCACAGTCATATGGTGCTTCACCTGCATGCTTGCCTGCACAGGCAATGTTATGCATCAACAGCACATTCACTCTGCCAATGAAGTGCAAGTACTGTGTTCACATTATGTGCTGAGGCCTTTAGCATTATGCTGTTGTCAGCATGCAGTCAAGTTGATGACATGTCGGCCTGCATGCACCGCTCACAAGTGATGCCAGAAGGTCCCAGGTCTGCATTGTCCAAGGCAAGCAAAGGCACTGTTAAGTTGGTGACGCTTGCAACTGAGCAAACACTGACTGCAGGCTGTGCCTTTGGGTTGATGCATAATTAGTGCAATGTTTCACAACACGAGCATAGGGCGCTCACAGAACAACCACCATATGCCAGTCCAACATCGAGTGTTGTGCTTCTCTACTCTGTCTGTCACCATGTTGTCCATAGCATCTTGGCTGGCATCCTTTGGCTTGTCGCCGTAGGATTGCGCCAGACGTGGGGCCCTTTGTATCAAGGCCATGCACAGTTCTGTCAGCAACGGAGACTTGTCTCTGAACAACAGCCAGTCTTGCAGTAGAGCTGGCAAGCCTCCACAGAAGGAGGTTAAAACATCAAGCTCAGGGTCAAGCAGATGCCCAGCAAGCAGCCGGTGCAGTAGCTTGATCAGTTCCTGCTTCAGAAAAATTTGCAGGCGCTGAACGGACTCGTACTGCAGTCTGCACTGTATCTGGCTTGGGCTGTTCAACCAGTCCAGTGTGCACAGTGCTCTAGCAGCGATAGTCTGCAGTACACTGTAATGCTTGTTGTGCTTGCTCAGTTGACCTGCTTTGCACTAGCAATAGTGTCTGTGTCATAGCAAGCACAGCATGTTCAATCCAATCAGGAATATTGAGACAATGCTGTATATAGTAAGGCAGAGGCATGATTGGCACACATGTTGGCGCCTCAAGATAGGATACAAGCAAGGTCATGATGGTGTACTATCACTACTAGGCTCATGTCGGGCTGTGATGCACATGCCAGCAAATTGACAGCAAGATCACCTTAGTCTCCTCCCAGCTGGCTGCTGTGGGTGTGGGCAGCATCTTTGCAGCCTTGCTGGGCGCCAAGATTTGTTGAGTCCTGTGAGCTGAGCCTGCATTGTCTGAGCTTGCAGCACTGGAGCTCCCCAGTTCTGAGCTGTAATTCTCTGAGCTATGATCCTCAGCAAGCTGGCCCTCAAAGGACCGGCTGTCATCAGACTGGCCCTCGGAGGCATATGCAAAGTCTTTTGATGTGGAGGTAAATGCAAAGTCTTGTGTGTTTATGGCAAGAACTTCCCTGCTGCAAGCCTTGACCTGTGCTTCAAGCTCTGGTGATATGCCCCTGCGAGCTATCCCTGACCAGCCGTCAGGCGGCATCAGTGGGTATGCTGTGGTGCGTGGTCCCTCAGCAGACGCGGAATGGTCCAACACAAGATTGACAAGGCAGGCTGTCTGGAGCAGGGTGCCCAGCTGAAGCTCAGGGTCATCTGCTGCGTGCTGTCTCGCATTTGCATCAAGGTTGAAGGAAACTGCAGTAAAACAAAAAGCTTTGTCAACAGCCAGCGGTGAATGTCAGCTGAAACTGCAGGACACGACCAGCAGTTATGATAAGCTTTAAGCCACACCATAACGCCAAAAAGCACAATTACACTGATGATACCTGAAGGCTTGTCATGTGTAAATCTTTGCTGTCTTGTAGAGCTGTCTACACGCAGTTCACAGGTTGCACATGGTGTTTGTGTCGCGCACACGGTGTTTGCATCTCACCATAGAGGTCAAGGTGCTGCTCTGCCCTTGTAAAGTATGGTTGGAGGAATTCAGAGCATAACAGCGCTCCTTTCATTCGGGCCAGAGCATGCATGGAGGCGCCTGCCTGCCCAGTCAACAGCAAATGCCTCATCAAGTTGGACTGCAGAAAGATGGCGGCATTTTCTGAGGCAGATGATTCTGCCTTCATGCATAGCATAATCAGCGCAAGACTGCCTGCAAGGATGCACTGCAGACGTCAGCTGACACTGCAACAAGTCTCAGCAGCAAGCAGAGGGATGTCAGTGAATTACTGTCAGGCAACAGCAACCTGGGCCAGGATGCAATCAAGGACCAGCCAAGGATGCAAGCGACCGGTGTGTAATGACTGTAGCAAAAAGAATAAGGTGTGCAAGTCATTGGGCGACACAGACGTCCTACCCTGCTTTAGGTACTCAGCAGCAACTGCTCCGAACAGGACGTCATCCTCATCTGGCATCAGAAGCCCCAAAGCAATAAAGGCAGCATTTGCTTGATACTTAGCAAAGGGCATTGTTGGCTGCTTGAGGACTTTGCGGATGAGCTGCACCAGCATCTGAACCATCAGCACTGATGCATGCTTTGCCTGTGACTGTAGCTGAGCTGATACACTGGACGAGCGTATGGTGTAGCGCAACACTTTCTGCAAGGAAATCATGGCCACAGAAAGCAACTGATTGGCCATGAGAGCGCAGAGAGCTGTGATAGCCTCAGCATGATGCAAAATGGCAACCAGCTTGAGGGCCATCTCAGCAACATGCAGATGCGTGATGCGCCACTGAGCTTGTTGTGAGACTGACAGCACTCCCTGACGGTTGCCGTTGATCACGGCCTGTCTTTGAACCTCTGCCTGCATGGTTTTGTCAACATACCAGAAGCTGCGTCCATTCCTGAAAGGTGCTGAATCTGGAATGTTGTCTACATCCAGCTGCTCGTCGTCTCTGCTGCTAGTCTTGCCTGACTCACAATATGCAAAAAATGCAGTCTCTGTGAGAACTAGGTGGATCAGCCTCAACAGTGGCTGAACTGCAGGTCTCAAGGCCTGTGACAGTGCCAGATCTGGCAACTCGTGCGCGTTGGCAGGGAAAGCCTCTGATGCAGGCACTTGCCTGCATTCTTGCAACAGCTCAGGGTCTGATAATGATCCACTCAGGCAACTGTCATGTACGCAGAGGCCTTCAACAGCTTGCTCCAAGTGACGGCCGGATGCGGCTCCGTATTTATGCGGAACCACCTCAGATTTCTGTGCGAAGTAAGTTGCAATAGTGATCTCATCTTGCACCGGCATCTGGCGCGACTCCAGAACTTGCTGCACGTACAAAAATCTCGTCAACGTAGTTGCCAGGCAGATCCAAATTCAGCAGATAACTGCAATCTTGCAGTGCCTCAAGCATGATCGGAGCACTCGCTCGTTTTCCCACCAATTTGAGCAGCTGACTTGTTTCCAACTGCTGAAATCCACCAGATCATATAGTGGTACATTGTACTATCACATGTCTACAAACATGGTGACTTCATGATACGAGCCTCGCATGCACAAAACAACCAAAGAACTTGTTGCTGATAATCTTGCGAGCAAGCTTTCATGCTCACACTTCACCATGCAGCGTGATATCTTACAGCAAGCCAAGATCTTTTGATATTATCCACCTGCCTGGCACATTGGAAGAGAGTCCAATACAAGGACTGCAAGGAGTACACTTTGAAAGGCATGCTGCTGCATAGGCATAGGGTCAGGATCCTGGTCAACATCCTGTACCTGACAGCATCCTGACCATCCTGTACCCTAATGTGTGCAAGCTAGAAGTCAACTGTGTCAGGTGTATAGTGTGTACACACTCAGAGTGCAGCTGCAGAGCCTTGCAGCATTTCTAAACTCTTTCAACAGACAGTACGTAGTCAAAGTAACTGATGTGGGGTTGTGCCAACAGTAGACGTTTGCATCATGCAGTGTTGATCAACATCACAGCAGTCAGTAGCCATCTGAATGATGTTCAATCTTATCGACCAACTTTTGAATCTGACTCAGCAGCAAAGATGTATACTGTGCCAGCAGCTGCTCTCTGAGCCGCCATAGCTTTGCCTGATACTATGCAGCTTTGCATGTCCAAAATTTCATGGTGGAGACTACGCTGCTTACAGACATGATACTCAATATGCAGAATGGTGTCTCTCCACAGTGACCTCAGAAGCCCTGACTATACTGTAGTAGCTACACAGCAAGTGGTGGGCCATTTTCAGCCATGGCAAGCAGCTTGTGTGTCAGCAAGGCAGCTTGGACAAGCATTACATGATGCTGAGCATGGGCCAGAGCACTTGTACATATGTGCATGGTGCAATGACTAGCTGGTCAGCCTTGCAGCCAGCCAACCAT
>JAABUK010000972.1_pt1 | contig 57052 bp, 84 predicted proteins | sample 5559141 | NCBI WGS metagenome assembly JAABUK01 (sample SAMN10711869, study PRJNA513367) | rock metagenome | isolation source: Antarctica rocks | place: Antarctica: Victoria Land, Pudding Butte nord | collected 2016-01-03
CAAAGCCAGTGAGACAGCTGTTGCTCCACTAATGATCAGGTTGGTGTCGCTGAGGGCGCGTGTGACCTGTCGTGGAGACCTGGTGCTGGCTCTCAACGTTCTCGACTTGATCTGGACGCGTGAAGTGAAGGCGGAACGCTGCTGTAGGACAGGGCTTGACATTGTGCTAGCGGTGCAGACCATCTTTACTTATGGCTTGGGAAAGTTTAATCAGACGATAGTTTTCGGTGGTAAACTTTTGCGCTTGCAAGGCACCTAGTTGGTTCACACGGATCACGGACAAACCTTATCGAATCGCTGATTGTGCCGCCGCGCGTATGCACGGCGTACTCTCACGCGAATCGTGCCTTGAGGCACGGGCGTCGTCATTCAAAGTAATTTGGTGCAACATGATGCATAGACTTTTCGGGATTGAAATGAGCACCCCGACATTCCACGCATTCAGTTATGATGCTTATGTTCAGACTGCTCCATTTCGAGTCCAGAACGGCATGGTATGCACTGACAGTGGCTGAGTGAACAGCATTCAATCTTTGAGCATATATGCATGGCCAAATATAACACTCATTCTCGCTCTGATTTTCAAATGAAGTGACAACACCGCCTCACAAATAAACAGGATACACTCTATGCCCGCAGAAATTGCTTTCATTGCATGCTAGTAGTGTCTACCCTGTCAGCACAAGCAGATCTTGGCAGTCAGTACCACCTCATAGATAATCAAGCAGGGTAGCCGGCGTGTGCTCGAAAAGGACGTTTGCTGCCATCATGCAGGCACACATAGGCCTACTAGTAATACTAGAAATACTCTAGCTTGCTGTGGGTATCTTCTACAGTAACTCATTCCTTGATAATCTCGAGGATGACCTTCCCCCTGGCACGCCCTGTTTCTTGGAACTCATGTGCTTCCCTGCACCACAATAACATTGAATGTGAGGTATATCAGACTAAGGCAGGGTGTCAGCAAACTGGAAATGCTGCCAGCACCATGCTTGTATCATTGCCTCCTGCAGGCTTCATCATGCGTTGCTTATCTCAGCTTATCTCGATTCATCATGTCCATAACAGATGGTTGTCATAGTCAATGGATGCGTTTGTTAGGCGATGCATGACAAGGCTTGGCAATGAATACAGCATCACTGCTGAGATCTTGGGCAAGTGCATATTATTTGCCACCAGAATAACTTTTCAGCATGATGTTGACGCATGGCCCTCAGCTTCTCCCTGACTTTGTGTCCCTGACTTTGTGGACAGCAGCCTTAGAAGGTACTTCACAATAAAAGCCCTAAACTAGCAGTCAAGTGTGCTGCACCATGGATTAGGCAACTTCACACATACAGGCAGGAAGCTGGTGTCACTCAGCATACCTGACTTGAGTAAACAGGTCATAACTTCGGTCCTTGATGCACTTCAACTTGCCCTGGAGAGAGCAGACAGACAACTGGAGTCACGCACACACAAAGGTAATGAACACAACATGACGGTGATGAATGCCAATATTCTGCAGCAACATGATGTCCTCACACGCTTCTTTGAAGGCATGGTGCCTCGCCATGAGTAACCTTACTGCATGGAGCTCAAACCAAGTGATGGCACATGGTATCAGGCAGTCATAGTCCAAAGCAGATGAGCCATTAATCCATGTTTACTCACATGTTCAATCAGGTCAGCGATCTCTTGCATCCATTTGCCATTTGGTTCCACTATCATGAACTTGTACTTGGCGCCTTCGCCTTTCTTGCCCATCTCAGTGCTGCACTTCAAGCAGCAGATGCTTCAGTGAACATGCTGCATGTGAACCGATGGCATAAAATACATTGTCAGCAGCAGGCAGCAGCGTCATACAGTCCCATGCATCAACACCGACTCACAGGCAGGCAGGCAGGCAACACAGTTAAGCCGTACAGCTTTGGTCTCATGCATGGCCTTCCTTTAAGTGACTGTGACTGTGCTTCTTCAGTCACACAAGGCAGCAACTCAGACCTTGCAGCATGTACAGGGCACAGACACAATGTACATGAAAGGATCCTGAGTCCTTGCAGAGTGTCATGGTCAAGGATCATACCTTGTGAATAAGGCCAGACATTCATATTAGGCTCTGCTAATATATTTTTTTGCGTAAATGACCACTGACCGTAGGGTTTTCTCTTGAGGCTCTGCCAGAACTGCGCCCTGGCCAGCAAGCTTAACGGTGCCAGCATGTCAGCTAGCACTTCGCTGTGTTCCAACCCGTCTGGTTACTATCTTGGCTGGTAATTTACAGGTGGCAGACTTGTCATCAAGGGGCAAGGGGAAGGGGAGCAACATAGCAAGCATTGTTATCACTCCCTTGGGGCTATTCTTACTTGAAGTCTTATGTCATCTAAATTTTGGGGATTTGTCCACGTGTCGCAAATTAGCTTTGCAGAAATCGATTATGTCAACTTGCAGTGAAAGTTGCCGTATTTCGCGAGGCGCTCAGCGGACGCTTGCGACAGCCGTGTACATAGGCTGGACTGTAGGAGTCGGTGCCATCTGAGCGTCCTTTGTAAGTTCAGTAAAGCCAGCGTCACGTCTGCTCCGGCTGGTCCTTCATGCACCCGTTGCCCCAACGTGCACATCACGACGCGGCGCGGGGTCTCAAGCGCAGCATACTTTTGGCTCAGTCCTTCACACAGCATCATCAGTTGTGATGGCTGATGGCAAAGATGGTAGAAAGCAGAAGCGTCGATACATCCAGTATAAGGTATTGCTGACTAAGACTGACAGCCCTTTTTACAAAGCTTTGGCGACGACATAAAGCTAATTTGAAAGTCAAGTTTTTACCAACTGTTGTCAGGCGATTACCTGCATGCCGTGGCATGGCAAGGTTGCCATGGTTTTGTTGTCAGTATGTGACTGCACCTACTGACAGGTTGTGCTGGTTGTGAGCCGGCATGACTGCGCACCTGTTTGTATACATGTCATAGCTAGTTGGACTCACTGCTTGCAAGACGCTGTGGTTGGCACAAAGTTTGACCAAAACATTTTCGTGTTTGTAGGCCGACAATGTCCTCAAGGGCAAATTAGGTCTAGGAGCACAGTCACGCAGTGGGCATGGTGCTAAGCTGTCTGAAGTGTTTGCAAGATACTTGAGCTTCCTCCACTTCTTCATCTTCTGCTTGCTGTCTTTGCTGAAAACAGTGGTAGGTGCCCAGCCTGACACAACTCTGAGTCTCACTTGTCCCTACCCGACTGCTTGCAGCTTTCGCTTACCTGCCTGCGACTGGTGAAGCAGCAAAAAAGTGCTGCAATCACTCACATTCATTCTCATTCTCATTCTCATTCCCATTCTCATTCTCATTCTCATTCTCATTCTCATTCTCATTCTCATTCTCACGCACAAATACACAACAAACAGGATGTGCTGCACACATCCTGAGTGCATGCATCTGATGCGTGCTGTACAGACAAAACATGCAGCTAGCATTTTGCATGTGCATTGCAGGCTCCATGGGGTTTGGCTCTGCTGGAAGCAAGCAGCGCACTGATCACATACACTGTGCTAGTCCCCTGTGCATTGCCTTTCCGTTGTGGCCCCCGCCAGTTCCACTACGCCCTGGGTCATTCCCTAGAAGATGTCGTGCTGCTGTCCATGCTCAGAGCAGCAGCCATCATAGTGTCATACCTTTGCGGCTCGGCGCGCAGCTGCAAACAGTGAGTCATGTCCACTCCAGCTGCTCATACATTCAAGCTGCATGCTGCACGCACTTTGCCTGGCAGTATCCATCAATCATCATGTGCTGCAAGTGGGCATGCATGCCCACTTGCAGCACAGGGTGCCAAGCTTGCAGCAGCAAATGAGTTTCATGCATTGCTCCTGGCAATATAATGCACAGACATGGCCAACAAAGCTATATAATTGAGCATCCTGCTGCTGCCGCTGTTGCTAGCTCATTCAAAAGCTGTACCTGGCACTTTACTGAACGCACCTGTATGCCTCCTGTTTGTGCAATGTGTTGCCTCCACCAATATCAGATTGTCCACATGCACCTGCAGGCCATACCTGTACACTGCTATCATATCAGCAGCAGTGACCGTGCCCTTCTTGCTGGTCAAAGCATCCATCTTTGACAGGCCCTCATACCACCCACCGGCTGTCTTCTTGTTCCTGGACTTTCTGGGCTTCAGTCTGCTGCACATCCTGGTGGCTCGCAAAGTTGTGTGGTGGGCACGCAACAGATACAAGCTGGGGCTCCTTGGCCAATCACATCCCTGGCAGGTTAGCAAATTTTGCTGTGTCACCACTGACGTCCAAGCTTCTCAAAAGCAGTTGTTGTTGGGTAGCTGTTCAGCAGATAGTGCGTGAATCTACTTCATTTTTGACCTCTCTGACAGCACTCTTGCTCTGACAGCTTGAGCGTGACACCCCCCTTCCACATCACATGCCTGATCAGCATTCACAGCATGTCAGGTGCAACAAGCAGCTTTGTGGCTTGCCCTCAGACTTGCGCATTGTGCAATGCTTGCCCGGTGCAGTAGGCCTTACAAAACGGCATACAGCCACATGGTTTGAAGGTGTCACCCACATGCTCGTGTGTATGAACTGAGCTGGGTCGTAGTCAAGAGCAGCAGAAATGTATGCATGGTCTATGCAGGGAGGTGAGATGACGTGGCGCCAGATGCGGCAGTCGCAGCAGCAGACTGACTCCCAGTATGAGTCAGAGGGTGGCGACACTGACGTGCCTGCTAGCCAGCTGGCAGACAAGGACTCCTTGTTCATCCAGTGTAATGGCCTCAGTGTCCACTACAAGCAGGCCTATCCCGCCAAGGTGCGTCTGATCCTGTAACACCACATCCTCTCGCAGAACAGCTGTTCCAGCATCTTTTGGTTCTGAACATCTTTTAAACTGGAACGGCCACGTTGACTTTTCGCTTTCAATGTAGCATCGCATACGCATGCTCACCTTCGCAGTTGCTTTCCCGTGAAGGATGTTTTGCTTTTAGCAATAGCAACACAATACATGTGGCAAGCCTGTCAGCAAGTTGAGAGATTCTTTGCATGAGGCAAGAGGAGGGTGCACAACCTATTGCATGCCCCTTTGGTGGTGACAGGTGAGCTGCGTATGTGTATATCTCAGCTGAAGCTGCTGTGTTTGGGTGTGTAGGCTACTTGTCCAGATGAGACTGCTATACTGCTGGTGCATGGCTTTGGTGGTGGTGCCTTTGCCTGGCGCAACATCATGCAGCCCCTTGCCGATGCTGCTGGCTGCAGAGTCATAGCCTTTGACAGGCCTGCCTTTGGTAAGCCCATGCGCCCCCACATCTCACTGAAGCATTTCAAATCCAACAGTGACAGATGAATGGTTAGTGGCTGTGAAGCTGTAAGAAACCGTTCTGATTAGATTGGAGACTTGTGCTGTCAGGGTTTCTGTGTCTCTGAGGAATCAGTTGAGTATTTGCAGTTGCAGTGCGTTACAAGGCTTCTGGCACTGAAACCAGAAGCCTGCAAATGTCATGCACTCAGCCCTAGCTTCTAGTGTGCATCTGCTCACTTGTCTATGATACCCTCAGCTCCACACCCATAAGTTCCATCTACTTCACAATGCATCTGATGTGGGTTACACAGGCAGCAGACTTGTATTAGCACAAGCCATGAGTAACTTGGCTGGCTGCCAAGCTACGAAGACAATCTCATTGACAGCATGCACCGCTCTGCTAAATCCATCTTCGCAATGCCACCCATGCTGCTCTTGCAGACACAGATGTGCTACAAACACATTCGTCACAAGGCTTACATAAAACATTTTAAGCACGTCTGTGTCATGCCTAGGGCTGTCACTGATTGCATGCTCATGTGTCACAGGGCTGACTTCCAGACCGGCGCAGCGCAGTGGAAGCACCAGCCGCTACTCATTGGCAGCTCAGGCAGATCTGGTGCTGCGCCTGTGTTCTGCTTGCGGTGTGAAGCAGGTGCTGCTGGCAGGGCACTCTGATGGCGCCCTGCTTGCCCTCATGGCTGCTGCTGCAGCTTCCAGGTTTGTCACTGTCTGATACCAGACAAAGATTGTCTGGGCTAGTGGCGGCTGCACACTGCTAGCCTGGCTGCTGTGGTACTGAAATACTGTATCGCCTTGCATATGTGATGACAAGGACGAAGTGTCATTTGCTGAAGAAGTTGTGGGCTGACTGCACCATCAATTGCTCATGCAGCAAGCTGACCAGGGGCCACTCTCTCTTGATATTGAAGTTGCATCCTTCAAGCTTATCCTGTCACACGCTTTCGGTATGCTTGTTGCGTCGCGACGCTGCTTGCTCACAGCAGCTCGGCTTTTAGAGGAATGTGGCGCCTGCATCTACCATGTAACGCTCACAGTTGTCCAAGGCAATCAGCACATTGTTGATCACCAGATGTGGCCCTGTGATGCAGAGCCTCCAAGGATGAAGCGCCGCATGTGGTGATCGACGTGCATGCTAGCAGTCCCGTGCAGAGGAGCCCAGCTGAGGCTCTGCTTGCGGCTCAGCAGCAGGGTCCCCACCAGACAACTGGCCCTATGCCCATTGTTCTTGAACAGCAGAGCCAGCCTCAGATGCCCCATGACAGGTGACAGCACACACGCATTCTGACACATTGGGCCTCTCTGCAGCTCTGAAGCCTGCACATCTTTTACCTTCAGTGTGGACTTCTTGTAATTGTGTTTCAGTGGTGTCTGTACCCCATAAAGACCAGCCACGTAATTAGAAAATCAGAGGCATGCATTGCTGTACCAAGCAGCAAAAGGTCCAGACAATGTATTTGCTACAATGATAATAATAGTAATAAACAACACAAGGCAAGCTGGCAAGCCTAACGCCAACCTACATCCCAGCCTTGACATGCTTCCAGCATATGCAAGCACACCAATCAGGCTATCTCAGATGTGGCACTCATTCAGTGGGACACCCTGCAGCTGAAAGCCTTTGACGCTGAAGCACTGACATGCTGTCCTTTGCATTGCGTAAATGGGTTGTATGACTGCTTCTACAACCAGCTGCCTTATGACTGACTATGAACATTTGGTGCAGTGTAGCTGTCAGCTACCCATCCCAGCATCCAGGTAGACCCTTGTGGAGCAGCCCCAGCACCTCAGAGGATGAGTCAGCAGGCAGCACTGCTGGTGACTTCTCTGCACCCCTGCTGCAGCGCAATGCCGGCGGCCGCCGCCTCCTGCGCAGCAACACCACCAGCAACAGCAGCCCCACACACACTCACAGCAGCCATAGTAGTCAACACGGCAGTCAACAGAGCAGCCACCATCGGCATCGACGCACCAACTCACACCACTTTGCTGGCAGCTTGCTGGACGAGGACGGTCCAGGTTTGAACTCTGATACAGTCAGGCAAAGCGCGCACAGCATGCGGCCGCCCCTGGGTCGGATGCAGGGGCTGTCTGAGGGTGATGAAGGGGTGGTCTGCGGGGGTGAGTGTGATGTGGAAGTGGTTGGGCTGGTGCTGTTGCACCCTAGTGTGGCAGGGGAAGTTGGACCCTCCTTCACACGTCTCCTTGGTCGCAGCAGGTATACTTTCACTTTGGGTAGATACTCTACAGTGGAAGCAGACTGTGCCGTCTGATGTGCTTGTTCTGGTACTGATCTCCTCCTGTTTCTAATTGTTGTGCATGCTGGATGGCTGTGTATCGTGTACAGGTCTGGATTGGGCTGACAGCATTGCTCTGGCCTAGTTTGGACTGACGCTTAGCCTGTGTCAAATGTACGCGTGTCATGCCGTCTTCCTTTCCTTGCTGTCGCTCGTCCACATAACAGCAGTTTCATGTGCAGCAAGAGACATGCGCGCTGGATCAGCCTGTCAAGTGTCACCAGTTTATAATAATGCATGAATGGCAACATTTTATGCTTCCTTGATAGATTGGATCTCAGATACACTTTCCCAAGGATACACTCATTTGCAGAGCTTGGTAAATGCCTGGATCATAGAGGTGTTGCATCACATGCAGTATGCCGTCAAGCAAGGTTGTGAACAGCAGCATCCAGCGCTGTTTTGTCATGTAGGCTGGGCAGGCGCATCCTGCGGCCACTGCTGCGCAGCGAGGTGGGAGAGGTGGCCAACAGGCGTGCCTGGTTTGATGTCACCAAGCTCACTCCTGAGGTGTTGCACCTGTACAAGCAGCCCCTCAAGGTGCAAGGCTGGGACCTGGCTCTGCTTGAGGTGAGGCGTACTCATCATGTTGTGTCATCAGCTGTAGTTGCACTTTTGCTCTGTGAGTTATGCAAGGCAGCACTCCATGGTGCTTGCAAAGCTGTTGGCTCGTCCTCATTATTGCGAGGCATACAATTCATGCTCACTTGCTGCTGACAAAATGCTTTGGCGCTACACTTCAGTTTTGCATATTCTTTAATGATGGTACCCGCTCTTTTTACTGATGGGTTGGATAGCAGAGCAGCGCAGCAAAGAATCTAGGACTAGCTGTTCAGGATGAAGCCACCAGGTTCAGCTGGCTGTGTGATGCAGATGAGCCGGTTGAAGCGCAACCTGAGCAATGATGCTGTGCGCCAGTTCTGCAGCGACTGCAATGGGCTGCCTGCCTTGGTGATTACTGGAGCAAAGGACCGCATTGTCACACCTGCAACAGCACATGCTCTAGCAGCAGAGTTGCACAACTGTGATGTTGCTGTCTTACCTGAGTGTGGCCATCTGTCACATGAAGAGTCACCTGATGCTCTCATGGGCCTGTTGAGGAACTTTGTTCACCACACCCTTTCACAGTATTAGCCCTATATCATTATACTGAAGTTTGCTGTAGGATTCACTGTTGCAAGTCGTTTAGAGTGTGAAGTCAAGTGGTTCTGCGTGTTTGTTCCCCAAGTAAGCGTGAGAGCTGCAATGTGTGTTGCAGTGTTTACAGTGCATTGCCAAGTATTATTTATTTAGCTTAAGGTGCATGCATTCGGCTTGTGAGACAATGCACTCCTACCCCCCTACAAAGCACAGCCAGTTTTGTGCAGGCTTTTGTTGAGAGCAGGAACTGTTTGCCTAACCAGGATTAGGTACTCCTATCAATTCTGTTAGCTGTAGGGCTGCCCACACAGGTAGCCACTAAAACTATGTGCAGCGCAGCTCGTATTTGGATCATTGCAATGGTGTGCATGCATCAATGCCGGTCTGTAATGTATGCATGCGGTGAGAGACTTCTGTCTGTTGCAAGCTCGGCATCAGGTCGAAAAACGTGTGGAACGTAAGCCATGTGGTGTGGTCCATCGTGAACTTGAAACCTACATTTACTGACCGTAACGTTGTGTTCACTCTATGGTCGTTCAGGCACAAGCACTACTCAAACTATGGCTACTAATCCGAAGCATAATTATGAGAGGGGATCTACCGCTGGTAAATCTGCTGCTGGTGGCTAAAAGGAGTTTTGCTGTTGCTGTTCTAAGATTTTCGTGGCCTGCATCACGTTGCTTGATGAAAGCCAAGTTGGGTTGAAAGCTGACAGCCGTGAGTGTGTTCAGCAGCACGTCGTGTGTGCACAAGGGCATCGTGATGCACTGCGCAGATACCAAGGTCAAAGAAGAAGTGCAGGACTTGTCATAGAAGCGGCTGGATCGCCTTGACGAAATCTTGCTCAAACTGCTGGTCTGAGAACTTTGCTGCACGCCTGCATTGCATCACACTATCATAATTGAGCGCAGACTCTTGCAACATACAGTGGTGCTGCAATTTGGAGTGCCTCCAGTCATGGCAGGGACACAGCTGAGCTCAAGCACTGCTCTGGGCAGGAGACAATTGATACAACATAGCCAAACAGCAGCAGAGATGCTGAAGACTCACTGCCTGGCAGCAGCTGCAATCTTGAGCCTGTCCTGCTGGTCCATGCACAACACCTCTGCGATGGCATCTGCATACTGCTCTTCTGTTGTACATAGATAGCCAGTTGTCTGCCAGCCATGACGCATGCGCTCAGGCTTTACAATGTCTGCTCTGGGGCCGCCCGAGTCATGCACAATGGGCACCACACCTGCAGGAGTCTGACACTGCTGTCATGCAGTCAGGCACATCACCAAGCCATAACCATTGTCAAGAATTTGCTTGACAGTGCGCAGGCGTTTTGGTTGTTCAGGATGCATGAGTGCTTAAAACATGCAAGCATGGTGTGGCTGGGTCTTGCATGTACACAGAGCATCTGTTTGGTGCTGCCAATGCTGTTCGTGCCTAGCGCTGAATTAGTCTGTCATTCTGACAAGAGCCTCATTCATCATGCACTGAGCTTGCCTGCAGCCATGTACTCCACAATGCTGATACCAAAGTGCTCGTCCAGCATTGTGTGCAGCCCACCCACAGCTCCCGCCAGCAAGCTTGTCAGCTCATCAAAGGGTACATTGATGCAGAACTCCACACAGTCGTGCAGGCCCAACGCTTGGCTGTAGCTCTGCAGCTGGGTTAGCCGGGATTGGTCATCTGGACCTCGGCAGCTGCCAACCAGCTTCAGCTGAGCAGCAAGCACTGCACTTTCTGCACCCACACAGTCATCATTTTATGACTGCCTGCAGATGCATGTCATGCTGAGTAATATGTGCCAAGACTTCACATGCTGTCAGACAGGCCAGGCATGCTGGTGAATCACATGGTAAGACTCATATCTGCCAGGCCTGATTCCCTGAGGGCTGGTGATGTCGACTGCCTGAATGAATGTCACTGAGAAACATGATCAGAGTAGAACCCAAATCCTACACAGCAAAATATGTTGATATGCTGATTCTACTGACACCCACTGAATGTCAGGACAGGGATGTGGGTGTGACCAACCTGCAGAGTCTGGGTCTTGGAGCGCAGCCTGACGCGCACGAGCAAAAGCCTCCAGCTGCAGCCTGTGATTCTTTTCAGGCCTGAACTGGGCAACTGACACCAGGTACAGGCGCTTCAGCTTGCGGTCTATGGGTAGCTGCTGCAGGGTCAGGGTGTTGCAAGGGGGAAACACAACTGTAGGCGCTTCCCATTTCCACCAGAGCTGCCTGATGTGGCCAGCTGTCCAGGTGGAATTGACAATGGACACCTGAAGAAGCACACTTGATTTATTGATGTTCACCTGTGCCAGCCTTTGCTCTCGCACTAGCCAGGTACGTATCAGATATGCCGCACCCGATTCAGAAGGCCATACAGCAGGCTTATTATCACCCAAGAAGCACACTTGAGCAACAGATAACCTTGTTGAATGCACTGGTCCAATGGTCATGGTTGGCCCAAAGACCTTAAAATCTAATGAATAATGCATGAAATGAATGAATGCACATATGCATTTTGCTGTGCCTGTAGAGCTGCTGTTGACATTTGGCACTGGTTTGATCTGCCTTGACATAAGCATGCAGACCTGCTTGCTTGCCCTTGTGCACGCCAATAGTATCAAGCAAAGCATGCAATGATCTGCGCATGCAGTACTGCACCTATCTGACAGTGCAGGCTCAGCTGGCATTGACAGCAGAGCATGATGCAGCTCACATTTGCAAAGCCTCCAGCAGCACCATAGATGGCAGCCACCACATAGTAGTACACCACTTTGATGAGAGACCTGATGCCGCTCTTTGCCACTGCCAGCTGGTTGTTGTAGGTGGATGTGCGTAGCATGACACGCTGCAGCATGTTGGCACTGACCATGGGGTAGTGGGTGTATGCCACTACTTTACAGCCAGCTAGCCTGGCCAGGGGGTATGTGAACGCCCAGCCAGTAGTGTCCACAAAGATCTGCGCTCACCAACAAAACAGCTGGTACCTGCTATGCATGTCCTGCACGTATGTCACTTGTTTGCCCTCATGAAGTCTTGCCCTGTTGAGTTTCAAACCAGATGCAGGCCTCACATGCTGTCATCTTGTGCAGCCAAGTAGCTGTAGAAAAGTGCACACATGGCAATGCACGTTTGGATGTCTATTGAAACCAGAGTAGTGACACACATTGGATGGGGGACCTCAAGGCATGAGACGAACCTCAGGTACAGCATTCTTGAGAGCCTCATGTCCAAGCCTGAAGGAACCAAGCGCTTGCCCCAGCAGAGTGAAGCGAGGGTAGCGCTCCGGTAGCAGCAGATGCCGATTGTGCAGTTGGATCACCTGCAAAATAGCCCATTCAAGTTGCAATCTGCAAGCCATTTGCCTTTGCATCTGCCATCAGTTGCTGCACTTGATGTGCCTGGATAACACTTTGAAGACACGTCACTGTGTGGTTGATGCATACATTGTGGGCCGTACTGTTGTTGTGGCTGGTGTTGCATGCTTACACACATAGTGTGTCTTTCTATTTGGGTAAGCAATCTCAGTTATACGCTCTGCATAAGTTGAGATGCATAAAGGGGCTCAACCCCTAGCAGATCAACTGCATCGACTTTGCTGCGCATCTGCAGCAAATTTGTGGCTTTGGCAGACCTGGAATCTGTCAGTGACAGTGATGTTGAAATTGGATGCTGCGCTTTCCAACAGCTGCTGTGCGCTCAGGCCATCGCCAGAGAATATGATGACCTGAGACAAAGAAGAACAAACAGATTTATCTACAGTCAAATGTAGGCTTGCAGGTGCCTGTACAATAACTTTAGTTAGAAAGATGCACCAAACTCCAGATGTATGGATCAGACATTTGGCAGGCTGTATTTCATGCTTTTGACAATGTTGTTTGGTCAAGAAGTGAACACCTTGGATTCAGGCGCCACCGCTTGCACTGCAGCTACTGCACACCTGCACAAGCAAACATCATGGCTTTGGTTACTGGCTTACTTGCCACTTGGAAAACGCAAGCTACGTACCACAGAACGCGTTCTCCTCCACCTCCGCCATTGGCAAATGGGTGGAAGAAGCCAAAAGCACCCTTGCAGTGAGCACTCAGAGACTGACAGTCCCGCCCAGGTTGCGCATGTACTTGTTGCTCAGTTGAAAAGGACAACGTCACCCACCTTCTGCTTGTGGGGAAGTTGTTGCGTGCACCACAAATGGATTAATAACAGGGAGGTACAGATGAGACCGCTCGTGGCCACAAGTGCAATAAGTGTCAACTTCTGCAGTGGAACCACATCGGTGACAAAGTCAAGCAAGTGATGATCGGTTGACTGAGCTGACTGTGACTACGTAAATTTGGCTTACTGGGCCTAAAACAAGACCGGACAGCACCAGGATCGCAACTGGTGCAGCAAGGCTGAGAAGCATGCCAGTCTGCAGATCTCGGGTTGATCAGTGCCTCGACCGAAGGCACAAACCTTCAGCAGCTATCTACAGCTCATGCATGACTACATAGGTGCGTCAGCAATGCAAGGAGCGTGCTCAGCAATGCAGCAAGTCTGCCCAGTGTGCGTCCGAAGATCAACACTTTTTGCCTGGCAGACGCACGTACAGACGCACTGAATTGGCAGAAACCTAGAGAGCACAAATTTACCAAGCACAAGACAGAAGTTGCTTCGACTGCTGTCTCCTGCTAGACAACCTGTTGTAAACTTGTCCGTTCATTCACTTGCACAAGAAGGTGTGTAGGAAGGCCAACTCGCTTTTGCGAAATCGTCCAGAAAGCCTCCACTAGACTTCTCATACGTAGATCACTGAGACACGCCGGAGAAACGAGTTCACAAACCGCGCTGCAAGACGCTAGCGGAGCAGCATGGAGTATTTGATGGGGATCAAGGGGAAAGACTTTGTGATGCTTTGCGGTGATACTACAGCTGTACAACAGATCATCACCATCAAGCACGACGAGGACAAGCTCAGACAGATTGATGGCCACAAAATTATGGCGCTGGCAGGAGACCCTGGTGACAGAGTCCAATTTTCAGAATACATTATGGCTAATGTCAGGCTGTACGCTCTTCGCAATGGCCAGCAGCTAACAACAGACGCTGTTGCAAACTATACACGAGGAGAGCTGGCAACTGCTTTACGAAAGGTGTGTATGCCATGAAGTCATGAGTCACAAAGACCGCAACAGTGAGCCTTCGATGTTACAATGTTTGTTGTGTCATGCAGAAACCCTACCAAGTAAACATTCTCTTTGCTGGCTTTGATGAAAAAGCAGGACCTAGTTTGTACTGGATGGACTATCTTGCGACAATGCACAAGATGAACATTGCTGGAAACGGCTATGGTAGGTTCCCTTCTGCGTACATGTCTGCTCACGTTCTGGCGCCTGCAATGACAGCAACATTTTGTATGCTTATGCAGGTTCATATTTTGTACTGGCAATGCTAGACAAGCTTTGGCACCCCAATCTGACTGAAGCTGAGGCCCTTGAGCTACACGTCAAGGGTATAGATGAGGTCAAGAACAGGCTTGTTGTAGCTCCACCAGACTTCATCATCAAGGTACAGGCGTCTTGTCTGCTGTCAAGCTGACATGCTCTAATGTGCTCTATAGCTGCTGCAATAATGAATCAAGCTCCAGGTAGCTCTGCTGCGTTCAGCATCATGATCACTGCAGGTGGTGGACAAGAATGGTGTACGGGATGTAACACCAAGCTCTCTTAAAGGTGCACCCATACCTGGAAGGGGACTTGAACCAGGACAGGGGCAAGCCACAGTAGTGGTTGCTGGCTGATGCAGAGTCAAGGCACCAACAAAGATTGGCTTCTGGACAAGCAAGCACATGATTCAATTCATAGGCTTTTTGTAACTGTCACAGTTGCCCACAGCACGGCAGGAATGTTTTTGGGGTTAGTTGCAGTGAACCCTCACATGCTAGCGCAACCAATGTCATGGAAGTGTGCCCAAGGACTCCTGCTGTCTCTTATATTGTCACTTGCGGTTGCGTCTGACCGTGCACATGTGCAATGATGCAGCAACAATTACTGGTGTTTCATTGGCATCACCTCATAGATCAGTGCTATACATCACGCCTGAAGTGTATATGGAAAACCTTATGCATACCTTGAGGCGTCATCAGCCTGTTTGCATCACATTTGCAGCTCATGTCAAAAGCTACCTTGCTTCCTAGTAGCCTGCAAGGGTGATCAATATGGGCACTGCTGACATCATTGTGGTGTCTTGATGTTGTATCGCATTGCATGTAGCATTTATATGGGGTTGCAACCATGGTCATGTACTGCACTGCCGCTTGTTCCTATGCCAGGGCGCTTGCACTTGGCCTGATGCACTAGCCAGTACTGGAACTATCCCAAATGCACGAAGGTTGTGTTGTACGTACTTTGTTGGCGTCATGGAAGCAAAGCAATTGTCTGTGTGTTTGCCTGCTGCACTCAGCACAATGTCTGGGCTTACGCTTCTGTCAGCAACCATCCTGTCTGACCTTACTGCTGCTAAATCTTATCACAGCTGAGTTGAGGCCTCTGCATGGTAATACAGCTGGTGCTAACCTCAGCAAATTCTTGGTCAGTCTTTCCGCGCAACCTTTGCTCAGTAGGATCAGTACATCAGTCACTGTCATCAGCACATGAGTCATGGGGCAAGTATTGAGGCATATGTGTGATGTGTAATGTGCTTCAGGCAGGTGCTGCGCAAGCCTCAGCTTCCAAGCGCGTATTCAATGCCGTACAAGGTTGCACTGCAAAATTGCATGATGAGCGACACTCAGCAGACTAGAGCGCAGAAAGCACCCCGCACGTGCCCTGCGTGGATCAATCTAACGTGTGCTGTCACACAGGTCTTGTCATGTCCAAGACTCATGACACATGCTGTGTTACGAACTGTTCCGCAATGCAACCCCTTGTGTCAAGCTGCGTATTGCGTGAGCTGTGAATTGAGCAGTGGCTGACTGCAGTGCCTGGTTAGCAAGATCAGGCTTTGGGCCATGTAGCAGGAGAGCTGCCGCCAACCGCATGAGACTGAAGTGCCTCTTGAGGTAAGGTAGTAGCACGGCCTGGCGTGCCTTCAGCGCCCACCGGCAGTCCCTTGGCCGTCGGCACCTCATTGTGCTGTTTCTGTGGCAGCTGTGGTGGCCAATGGCTGCCTGCACCTGAGGTTGCGAGTTATGCCGTAGGCGGCTCGGGGTATGTCTTGCCAACTGGTCCCTGCTCAGGGCCGGGCCATAGCAAGAAGTGCGGAGCTGAGCAGCAACGTGTTTAACCTTGTAGCGACAGGCTAGCTAAAGAGTTGCCGAGACTATGACGGCGGTGGAAATGAACTTATGGTCACCAAGCTCGCACACCCGAGAAGCCTCGTCTCCTTATCAGATCGGGGTGCAGCACAATTTTGGTAAGGCTTGCTGACTGATTTTGTCCCGCACTGCCAAGCATCTGCTATACACATCTGCAGCCTCTGACGCGACTGGTGTTGGTGATGGAGTATGCAGTCAGAAATGCACACACTTAGTTCCTTCTTTGACTACTCCTTGCGCCCTCCAGGTGTCCCAGGGCAGGGCAAGGATCGGATCTGTGACATGAAAACGTAAGCTAGCCTGGGCCCAGGCCACCTTGTACTATGTACCAGACTGCTGTGAACTTCCCTTGCTTGCACTATCTTGAACAACCCAACCCTTTAATAAGCAGCATGGCATGCTGCAGATTGGGCCTAGCAATGCATGCAGCTAGAGATGGCACAGGAGAAGTTCAGCACCTGTTGTCCAGCACCACTTTCAACCCTCGCTTGCCAGGTTCTAGATCTGGCTTTTTTGGACTGTATGTCTTGCTGATGTATTTGACAAGCACCCCTGCCAATGCCCCTGTCTATGCTGCTTGTGTGCCAAGAATGTTGCCATTCCTGCTGCAATGCCCTAAAGCACGTAGCACTGAATCCACTGCACACCGAAATGTTCAGCCGTTGATCTGCTCCGCTATGACTGGGCAAAGGATGTCATGGCACATGGCACATACCTGTCAAGGACCCATATGTCAGCAAATACACCCCCCCTACCCCTCCCTTGGGAGGCTTGCAGTTCCAGCACTGCGCTGTCATGCTGCTGTGATGTGTGCAGATGTGGCGCACACCTTGTGACGTCAATTTATTTCCTGTCCTCCATGCTGATGTGTCAGTGCTACTGCTTGCAGGTCTGACCAAGATGGTAAGCAGACTTGGTAAGGAGGGAGCTTGGAGGAAAGCCCTGGAAATTTACCAAAGCCTGCCACAGACAGGGGTTTGCCCAGACACCGCAATCACCAATGCAGCCATATCAGCATGTGATAAAGGTACCTTGCCTGCCCTCAAAAATCTGGCTGCAAAGCTGATGCAAGAGGCATTCTCAGCAGTGCACACCAGACCACCCTTCAATGGTGGTGTGAACCATGCATATAGCAATCCTATAGCGTTACAAGCTGAAGGCTCATCAAGGCATCTTATGGGTTGTTGGTCACCTTATGTTGGATCAGCATCAGAAAATCTATGCTTACAGGTGGGCAGTGGAGGGCAGCCTTGGGTATCTATGAGAGCATGGATGCCCAAGGGCTGCGACAAGATGCCATCACGTGCTCCAGCCTCATCAGTGCCTTGGCAAAGGGCAAGCAATGGGCCCTTGCACTACAGGTACACCTCTATCAGCCAGCATGCTACTGATTTTGTCAAGCCTGGCTTTGTACGTGTCTGTTGAGCCTTTCAGCTATAATGGCAGCTTGCTGCAAGCCTTGTAGACAACACACAAGTTTTATATCTTGGCCCTTCAGTCGCTTCTTGGGCTGCCATTGCGTTATGTGCAGTGCCTGGGGCTGAGTTATGCCACCCTTAGAAAGGCATTTTGGTGTTGACATCTCCAGCTTGTGCTGACGTGTATCTGTCTGCGCAGGTCTTTGATGACATGCAAGCACGTGGTGTGTTAGCAGATGTGGTCACCTGCTGCAGCCTCATCAATGCCTTGGAGCGCGGTGGTCAATGGCAGCTAGCAGAACAGCTGTTTGTGCAGATGTGCGCAGCCAGTTGGCAAACCCAGGGAGTCAACAGTCCCTTGTACAGGATCATGGAAATTGCTGCTGCACCTGCTGTAGAAATCACAGAGATGGCCCTTAGTCACGCCTCATCTGGCCCTCCCCAAGCTGTGGCCTGGGATGGTGGTAACACGGGCTTGCGCACTGACAGGGCAATGTCAACAGATGATGCAGGAAAACCACAGCATGAGGCTGCTCGGATGTCTGCGGCATTCACTGCATCAGGATTATCCCGCACATTCAAGACTACAGAGCCAATCTCCAACAGTGCCCAGCAGGGTTTAAGCTCTCCGTTTGAGGTGCAACAAAGCATGAGCTTCTCTGAGCACAGCATGCGTAGTCCAAATGACAAGTCAAAAGGAATGCTGAGTCACGCCCTCGCTAGATCAGACAAGCAGACCTACCCCTTGGGCCCAGCCCTCAGTGATCTCCCAAGCCCCACAACTGATCGCTGCAAGGGAATGCCGATTTCAAATGACCCAGAACTTCAAGTAAGTAGAGGCAATAATTTGACGCAGAGCCCTTCTGCCTTGCACCTAAGCAGAAGCCTTCGATCAACAGGCAGTAGCAGCAACATTAGGTACAGCCCAAGTGACTACACGCCCAAGCACACAGAGCAGAGCTCATCTTTGGAACACACAGGCTCAGGGGTAGGTCTGCACAGCCCTGCAAGACCCCCCTATGCAGCATACTCCCAAGCGCTGACTGGGCAGACCAGCAGCTCATCGGACCTGCTGCAGTCCTTCTCCAGCATGCATGTTGGTGATACAGCACCATCTGTTCAACGAGCTCTGTTTCCTCAAGAACAGCCAGGACAGCAGACTGCTGTCAGAACATCTGACTCAACCTCACACGAGCCCAGTGACTCAACAGTGAGGAGGATTCAGGAGGCTGCGATGAACAGACAGGAGATGCTAAGCCTGAGGCCCACGACTAATCCTGTGGGTGGCAGCATGGGACCGGCACCCGTTCTGAGGCACATGAATGTGTCACAGATTGCACCCAACAGAGTCTGCTGTAATGCCCTTCTGGCTGCTTATGCAAGAGCAAAGCCCACCCTCTGGCAGAAGGTATGCTGAAGCTACGCGCTAGGTTGTTCCGCAAAGCTCCCATGTCTTCTAACGCAGAGCATAGGATCAAGGAGATCTTGCTTGCCGTTGGGCCAGGGTGTCCTGTATGTGCTGTCACATGGCATATATATGCATTCATCTAAATGCAAACAATATTTGTGAATTTCATGATAAAGATTTGTTTATGAAATAGTATATGGATCAATACTTTATTAATTTGTTGCATGTACACCCTGCAGCATGATCTTCAGTATTGCTGTGATCATAAACTTTGACGGCTGCATGCTGCCCTGTCAGTGTACCTCTGGTGACTCAGATGCCTCCTCTGGGACGATCGTACTCAGCTATTGTGTGTTCAACTGCAGGCTCTGGCCTTCCTGGAGGTCATGCAGTCAAGCACTGGGCACATCCAGCCAGACACAGTCACCTACAATACTGTGCTGAAAGCCTGCTGCAATGCAGGCCAGCTCAATAGGGCTATGCAGGTGCTGAACCCAGCTTGTGCAAAGTAGACTTGCCTGCTTTGCGTTGCTTGCAATCGACTTCAATGCTGTGTTTGGCGCTGCTTCTTGGCAGTACTTGCTCAATGCTGCGCATTCTAGTTAAGCTTTTTGCGACAGCCTGGGCGTTGTGTTATGTAGTGAAGCAAAAAGCTGTATTGAAGCAGAAAGGCAAGCAAAATAGCTGCAATGTTGGTTGCCCACAAAGTGCTTGGGCGCTTCAGGTGTTCCAGACCATGGTAGGGTCAGGAGTGGAGCTGACCATCACCACCTTTGGCACCTTGCTGATAGCTGGTGCGGATGCCCATGACTACAACCTGGTGCAGGAGGTAATCATAATAAGTCAGCCACACACCCCAGCTTTTCATGCACTCGCATTGAGAATTCGCCAGTCTGCATTGATTCAGAAAGTATTGTGAGCTGGTGCCTAAAGCTGTCAGCTGTCATGGTTTTACAAAGGTCATGTTGTCATTGATCAATGCCAGGCATACCTTGATCATGCAGCATTAATCCTTCTAGCAAGAGCCTAGTAGCTGACAAGCTGTGCAGTCTGAACCCATTGTGTCTGTTGTGCACTGAAATTTCACTTGAGGATGGTGAGTGCAGGTGTGGACATACCTTGAGCAGGCAGGCTTGGAGGCCAACCCAGCTTGCATCAATGCTTATGTCCAAGCTCTTGTCCATCAGGTGGGTTTACTTTAAGTCTGGCTGAAGCTGCTGTGTTGACATGATAATGCAGCACGTCTTAGACGCTCTGTGTAGCATTGTTCTGCACCAGCAAGCAATCTGCATTGGGCGGCAATACCCATCTTGCAAGCCCTGACCAAGTTGTAGGGCAACTTCACACATGTGACTGTGACCTGTTGCTCACTGCATTTTCGAGTCTGGTTTGGACTCAGAGGTCTGATAGCTGAGGAAATTGAGGTAATGAAGAATGCATGGTGTAAAACGCATTGACAAGGAGCGCTAAGTGTTGGTTCAGTCTTCCAGACATTCATGGTAGGTTGTTCTGGTTCAGGGTGAGTGGTCAGAGGCACAAAAGCACTTCAAGCACCTGCTGGGGCATGGCAGTCGTGTGAGAGCTCCCATAGTCACCATCAACACCATCATGGCAGCTTACATGAAGCAAGGCATGTTTGAGCAGGTGGGACATGCATTGCTCACAGTGTAATCCACACTAACACCAAGGCGTGCACCACATGCCCATTGCTGAGCTTGGCTCAAGTCTGTGCAAAGTTCCTCAGCTAATTCTGCCTGTGCCTTGACAAGTATCCATGCAGATCTTGTGACTTTTATGAGCACAAACATTTCGTATTAGCTCTGTTCATTGTTGTCTATTGAGGAGAAATGGGCAATGCCTGCTGAGCATGGTATGGGGGACAAGGCATGAAATCTGCGCTTCAGCAATGCTGCTTCACTCATGCAGGTGCAGCAGGTGTTTGATGACATGTACACAGCCGGGCTGCAGCCAAACATCATGACATACGTGACTCTACTGAGCTCCTATGCAGAGCTGGGCAACTGGCAGTATGCCATGCAAGTCCTGAACCACATGTGCCGAAGTCAGGTGTGGTTTTTGCAAATTTTGCTGCACTTGTTTTTGCAGACAGGCTTGTCAAAACACGCACACACAGAGAAACACAGGCTGCAGCTTCATGCAATGTGTAATGCACTGTGTACAGCTTGACAACAAGTGCTGTTGTGATCCACTTGCACACAGGCATTGCTGCGAACGGTGTGCATGCAATCCTGTTCAAAGGCTTGATGTGTGTATGCAGTCAGCATGTGTCTGCAGTCAGCATGTGTTTGCAGGTTGCTATAGTGCCAAACACGCTGTCCTTCAACCATGTGCTGGCGGCACTGCTCAAAGCTGCTACCCAAAGCTGCACGCCAGAGGTGCGAGTGACACTGGCTGAGAGCGGTGTAAGCGTCTTCAACCAGATGCTGAGCAGAGGGCGCACTCCTCCCGACACTTCCACATACGACACTCTGATGGCCTTGCTGACCCATGTGGGGGCTGCAGGCCAAGCCCTCCATGTGCATCAGCTCAAGTTGCAGCAGGTGTGTCACATGGTGCCCATATGCACACTACTGTTTGCTGGCCTGTTGTGTCAGGTCAGCATGCTGGTGGCTGTGACTGGTCACATGCATGGGCGTTGCACAAAATAATGTATATGGGGGCTTGGTCCACATGTTGCATTACAACAACTTCCAATCGACACATTGCATGTGCTCCTTGTCAACCCAGAGACCCAACCCAACGTATCGCTGGTCTGTCTTCTGTCCGTGGTGTCTGTGATGCGTGTGGTGATGCAGGGATTGCCAGCCAATGGAGCAGGACTGCTGCGTATTGTCTCATGCTGCTCACAGCTGGGTCGGTGGGATGAGGCATATGCTGCATGGACAGTGATGCAGGCGGCTGGCATGCAGCCTGATGGAGCCTGCCTCAATGCCCTGCTAGCAGCCCTGCAAGCAGCAAAACAGTGGCAACATGTAGTTCAGGTCTTTCAAGCTGCACGGCAGACACAGGTAGCCAGCGTCGGCCCTTGAGGGCTGCTGCAAACAGCCCTGAGAGCTGTTGCTCACGCGCTGTCCCATGGCCTGTTGTGTGTGATGTTTACTACAGCTGGCATGATCATCCTTGACTGTATGATGTTACACTTAGAGTGTAGTCTGGACACGATCGCATGTGTGTACATCCACATCTCACACTGGCAATACTAGTGAGGGTCCTCACTTTTCGAATGTCATATCATATGCAGGTGCAACCCGATAGTGCTGCATACAATACAGTGCTGGCAGCGTTGCTGGATGCTGAGCAGCTGCAGGGCAGCTTGAGCATTGTGAATGACATGCGCTTGCAACAGCTACCTGTGGAGACTGCAAGCTGTGACCGCTTGGTCCTGATGCTCATGATGACTGGCGAGCTGGAGCTGGCATGCAATGTGACACAGGTAAGGGCTGTGCCCGTGAGATACACATTTTGGACTCAGATTGAGAGCCATGTCAGGTGCCCGGATCGCAACAGGAAAAGTATGAGAAGCAGCACTTCTTGTTCAATCGTCGAATAAGGCAAGAGCGAGTGTGGCGTGAATTTCTGACCAAGTGTCAGTGTATTGATATGTGCGCTGTGCACAGGACTTGCTAGAGCATGGGCAAGCTGTGGGGTCCGAGGCCTTGGCTCGCATGGTCCACCTGCTGAAAGATGATGGCCAAGTGTGGAAAGCTTTTCATCTCATCAAGACTGCACATCAGGTGGGACAGCAGGAAATGCAACCTCAAATTCGAATGTTTCTGTTCCTTGTCAAGACACCCACTGTCTCCATTATGGACAACCCACTCTTGAGCACACAGAATCACACCATTCATCAGGTGTGTCATCACAACTCAGGTCTATTAGAGATGATCAGCAAGCAAGATACCAGCAAGCAGGCCTCATCTTCAGCGAGCACAGTGCAGCTTGTGATACTCTGTGGTTGCAGGTAGCACACACTTTGAAGCTAGACAGCAATGAGTACATCTACTTGGCTGAGAAGGCGCTAAGCCTGTTTGGAATGGCGCCTGCTGTATGGCTGCTAGCTCAGCTTCATGAAATGGGTGCACTGCGCTTATATAGCTTGCCAAGCAAGCTCAAGACTTCCAGCATCCTCGCTAACAGAATCTCCAGCGGCCCCACAGAGTCCCCAACAGCAGTCACAGAAGCCTTGCAAGGTCTTGGCAGCAACAGCTTTGACTGCAAGCATTCAGAGGCGCACAATGGCAGAGGTGCTGGCAAAGGGGAGACAGAGCATCCATATGTGGCAGACGCAGGCTCATTGGATGTAGCCCACATTGTAAAGCTGATGGGACTATCAGTTGATGTTGCCATTGTGGTGGTGCTGAGCTGGGCAGCACAGCTGGCTCAGCTGGAAGAAGCATGCATTGTAATCAAGGCTGAAAGCGTCACATTCATTCTAGGCAAGTACCGTGAGTATTGGGCCCATGAAGGATGGTGGCATTACCTGCATTGCTGCCCTGCTTCACCTCGAGTGGCCCCACTGTGATCTGTTCCACTGGACTAACAACTTGTGCTGTTGGCTGTGTGCCATGATGGCCTACCACATTGCCTAGATGCAGCAGAAGTAAGCTCTCGGGTCGTACAATGATCTCAGTACCACAATACTCAAGTGCAGCAGAAGTAAGCTTTAGGGTTGCACAATGATCAAGTACCACAATGCCTACATGCTGCAGCAGTAAGCACCAGGGTGCAACATTTTGCAGGTGGAAAGGATTCCAGCTTTGACCCCACAGCATTGCGTTTAGCCTTGACCAAGCTTCTCAAGCTAAATCCTGAGAAGAATGATGAGAGTACCTCCTGGTTGACTGTAGACAAGAGTACACTGCCTGCTGATCTTGACAACACTTGTGAGGGCAGGAATGATATGACCCTTGCTGCCAGCCACTTGTATTTGTGGCTGGACATGCACAGGGAAGCTCTGAAGAAGCTGTTGTATGGGAATCAGGCAGCATCTCTGCCGTCAGTGCTTTCCAATGATCAGAAGCTCAAGTGACAGTATTTCTACTGATTTCACATGCCTCATTAGCTGATCCCAGTACTGCTGTGTTGAGTGGTGACCAATGCCTGAATAGCAGATTCCCCTGTTGATCATTGCAAAGAATGTTGGAAGTTATTGATGTGATGCTCCTTGAGGCAAAGTTCGTGATAGCATAATAGCAGCAATGTATCTGTACAGCACATGTGCAGCTGCTGTTACAATTGTGAATTTGGGAATGATTGGCTAGAGATTGATGCCCCCGGGGTTGTAGAGTAGTGCAGCTTGGCTGCGTAGTGGTTCTGTAGTATAGCTGTAAACCAATAGCGACATTCGGCATGTAACAAATTGTTAACTTTGTTGGACAATGACTGACCTACCTTACGTGAAGAAGAAGAAGAAGAGGCGAGCATAGGTCCCGGAAGCCTCCCTTTTCAAAACACAGTGTTCCGCAGCGCTTCAGCATAGCGGGCCATCGTTTTCCCATCATCTCGGCATCCGTACTTTTCCTTCCTCGGTACGATGGCCAAGAAGAAAAAGAAAAAGAGCTTGAAAAGTCGAGACATTCAAGAAGAGGCGAAAGAGGAGCTGGAGGTCTTGGCTGCAATTTTCGGAGATCATTTCAGCCTGGACGAGGATGCGCGTGGCTTCAGCCTGCAGCTTGTGCCGCATCCGGGCCGAACAGAGCCTAATTACGTTTCCGCGCAACTAGCTGTGAGGTGAGCAGCGCATGCCAGTGATCAGGGCAACGTTAAACGCAAGCACTGTCCGTCATTAAATGCATCACGAAGTGCATACGAAGCCCATCGATGACTCCTATCAGCACACGGAAGATTATAGCTTACGATGGAGAAACCGCGACTTAAGTCACTGATGTGCAACGGGTGTTGTTTAGGTATCCGGCGGACTACCCTAGTCAGCCACTTGTGCTGAAAGTCGCGACCACAAAAGGGTTGACGGCCTCAGACACGCGCTCTTTGACGAAGTTAGTCAACACTTCAAGTGCGGAACACGCCAGGGAGGGAGTTGTAGCTGGTTTCAGTATAGCAGATGCCTGCCAGGAGTTTCTGCTCACCAAAAACAATCCAGAGGCTGCAAAGATCGACAAATCGGTACAAAGCTCATTCTTAAACCATCTGAGAGCCGGTCATCCTGCATGTCAAATGGATGGGTAACACAGTTGTATTGCAGGCAGATGGGTCTCTGTGGCACAGCATGCTCGAGAGAGATAGTGTGCCTCAAACAGAGGACTTGCACTCTGCTGACTTGTCTGCTCAAGCCGCTTGGGGCAAGGGCAACCATGCCCATGGAGTTGATCTCTTTGGCAGCAGCAGTGAAATGCCAGAAGCCTGGGCGATACAGGTGGGGCTTGTTTGCGTGAGAAAGTAAGATTCACTGTCAGCGTCACTGATCTAGAGCTGAAGCTGCTGCTGCATGACTTGCTGCAAAGCTGTTTGTGCCACACCACCGGAACAAAATGCTGCCAAATCATGTTCAGCTTATGGTTTGCAGGATGCTGAAAGTTATGGTCCATTGGCACCGTTAGCAGACAGCCTCAGACACAGCCCTCCTTCTGTTGCTGGTGGTGCTGCTGCTGACAAAGCTCTGTTGAGCAAAAGACCACAGTTGTCAGATGTAACATCCAACAGGTAGCCATCTTATTACTGCCTGCCAAATGGAAGCTATCTGAAAGGCACAAATTCTTATAGCGACCTGCTTTTGATACATCCTTGCGGGTGCCATGTTCAGCTATATTATCGCCTCGCTCAGATGCATTCATGTTGCAGGCTCATTGCTGGTAGTATGCAAGGTCTGCCAGAGACTTCCAACAGCATGATGAACAGTATGCTGACAGCCATGCGTAGTGGCATCTCTGCAGTAGGCAGGCGCATGGGCGTCAACTTGCCGCTCCCGCTGCGCAAGATGCTGGAAGGTCAGCTCACTCTTGCTTCTGTTGGCAGTCTTCATATCAACCTGTTGTCCTTGTTGTACAGCGCCAGCCCTGCATGCCTTCTGGGCCACTTGTTTCTGCTTTCCATGCACTGATATAGTGCATTTTGACCACTCATCCCATGAAGACCTCCTCAATGCAAAAGGGCTGATCGCGAGGTACCAGTGCATGATCTGAACCAGAAGCTGCGTCTTGTGGAGACTTGACCATCATGGCTTTCTAGCAGGCTCACCTGATGAGGACGACACTGCCTCACAAGCAAGTGAAGACACCCCTGCTCGGCGCTCAGAGCGTGAGCAGATCAAGCGGGATTTGCTCATGGGGCATTTGCTCAGTCTGGCGACACAAAGCAGCCCATCAGGCTTACCGGCCCATGCTTTGCCTGCTTTGGCAGCCTCACTGTCTGGCAAAGGCCTCATGCCCAAGTGGGTCCAATGGTCCTTGACGCAGCAGCCTGCGTTGTTCAACAAGGCATTCGAGAGGCTCTTCAGCGAGGTGACGCTGCTGAATCTGTTAAGGTGGTGGCTAGTCTGTTCAGGCAGCATGCCGTTCTTTGACTTGCTAAGCATGGCATGACGCCTGTGACACTTCCTGTGTGCCATGTATGTCTGGCACACCTTTCGCTTGTACTGCTTGCTACTGCTTGCTACTGTTGCAAAGCTAGGGATGACAGATACTATAAGTTTGTACTCATCAGCACCACAGTCTTTCATGGCAGGCGCCTCTAGCACAACAAGTACAGCAGGCACTTCAGCACGCCCTTTTTGAGCTTAGACTTGCCTCAGCATAACAACATGAACGAAAACTTAGTCCTGCATCTGCTGATGTTTCAATGATGCAGTTTCACTGATGCAATACAGGAGATGAAGCAGGGGCAAGGGGGGTCAGGAGGTGCACACAGGCAGCAAGATGACCCTTCAGCTTCTTGGGCGCTGCACCAGTTCTGGCAGAGGTCTTCAGCCATGCAGTCGGCCCCACCCCCGGCCGCCTTGCACCCCGCAAGTCAGTCCCTCCCATCCCATGCCTTGTGCCTGGTGAAACCATCAGCTGCATATGAAAAGCAGCCTCAAGCTGCTGTGAAACAAGGAAGTCCTGATTGAAGCAATAGCTTGTGCTTGCTGCATGGCACGAGCTCCTGCTTGTCCAGAACCACAATGATCTGCAAATGGCTTGTTTGACTTTCAAATGGCTTCTGTTGGCTTCACAAGGCTTCTCTGACATTCTGTGGCTGTCAAACCTTTGTACACAATGCATACACTTAGGTGGCCATTGTTTCCAGCGCACTTTAGGACCCTGAGCTGACGCTTTGCTCAGCTAAAGCAGTATCTGAAAATGTGCTTATGGTGGAGTTATCTTTGTGCAAGAGCAGTAGCACATAGTGGCAGTGCAACAATGTGAGCAAGGGTGAGTGGGCCATACAGGGCTGTCAAGGTATGAGAGTGACTTTCAGGAGCTGCGCTCTCTCGGCAAGGGCGGCTATGGAGTTGTGGTTTCTGCCATCAATCGCCTTGACGGCCGCCAGTACGCTGTGAAGAAGATCAAGATGCAGTCCCAGTCACCACAAGGCTTCTCACGTCTGATAAGGGAAGTGACCACGCTGTCCCGCCTGCAGCACCCACACGTAGTGCGTTACTTCCAGGTATGCCTGCTCTCACTGCTGTTGAAGTCCCAGTAGGAAGCTCACTTTCTGCTGCTGTCAAACTTGTGACCATGGTACATGTGGCTGAAGCGCTTCCAGCTTGTCAATTGTCACAACATTAGATTGCCACCTGGTATCTCCAACAGTCTTTTTCAGGGGAAGGGAGGCAGTGCTGTTGCACATGTGAAGGCAATTCTGAAGGGATTTTTGCAAGTAACTACCGCCATTGTGTGAAGTCTGACTTGGTGACTGTCATGGCTTTTGAGCACGACCTGCATCTCATGACCCTGCATTCACGTTCTGCACACATGACACAATGCACATGACACGCCAGGCATTCACGCATGATGATTCCAGGCTTGGTGTGAGATGGGTCGTGCGAGCACTCCTGCCAGTGACACAGTGGGAGAGCTTGAAGGGGATGACTGGCTGGGCAGCTCCAGTCATGTGGGCCCTTCAGAAGGCACTGGGCCCATCCATCCCTCACGTACCTTCCAGCAGAACCTACGCTCTGTGCAAGAGCTCTCAGAAGACGTTGCATCTGCCAGCGGTGAGCACAGCTTGTGTGCCCACTGTGTCTGCTTATCAAAGTTCCCCAGCATTTCAAGCGTAGAAGCATGGGCTGCCACATGCAGGAAAAGGCACAAGAGACATCTGCTGAATTCTTGGCTATTTGCAGCAATGTTTGGTCATGCAGCCTGATAATGCCGATCAACATGTTGTGTTGTGTTAGATTAGTGAGCTTCTGAAGGTGACAGAACATGACATCACCAGCTTTGGGCTGCCCTGTGTTTATGGACTCTGACACACAACTTCTTCTAGCATGCAGCACAAAGTCAGCAGTGTCAGATAGAGGCGACGCAGACTCTCCCATGCGCTCTGACACACAGTACCAGCATACATGTCCCTGCTCAACAAGTGTCTAATTGTCTTATGGCAGGGATGCTGATGATACCCTGCCCATGCTATCCACTGCATGGCATGGCATATGGTGTTGTCACACTTCTGAAGTGCGGTGCAGGGACAGAGGAAGCGTCAGGCGACAGCAGCCAAGACACCCCTCTCAGGTCACCCTCCCAGCACCCCTCTGATGAAGCCTCCTCGTCCCACGGGGGTTTCTGGCAAAGGGAACCTCAACAGGGCTCTCAATGGGACCTTCAAGGAGGACCGCAAAAGGAGCGACCCTATCATGCTGAAAGGAGACTTGAGAGGCAGCAGCAGTCTGCAACAGGCACCTGGGACTTTGACACTGAGCCAGGCCACACAACAGGGCACCCCACCGACTCATCATCAAGCCAGGGCCAGGAGCACGAGAAACAAATGCTGTACATACAGATGGAGTTCTGCCCACGCACCCTGAAGAAGATCCTGGTGGCTGGACCCATAGAGGAAGCTGACGCCTGGCAGGTCAGACCTGTGTCATGCAAGGCCTTCAAGGCATTTCAGTGAAAGCATAGCAGTCAAGGTATTGTGCACACGTGCAGCTTAAACTTCCCCTGGGCTGCAGACCTCACATGCCTGCGCTTAAGCCTACTTTCCCGCCAATCGTGCAGCAAATGGCCCAGTGTCATACAGACATTTGCTGCACAGTTTGCTGGAAAGTAGGATTGACCACAGGCAAGTGAGGCCTGCAGGCCGCCATACAGACTACCAAGCTCCTGCAGAGTGGTGAAACACAGAGTGGAAACTCCGTTAGGTGGTTGCATAGTGGCCTACTCATGTCACCAATGTCAACATGTGTGGTGGTGCAACATGTGGGATGCTTCATGCAGGTGGTGCGGCAGACTCTGGCAGGCCTGGCGCACATACACTCCCAGGGTATCATTCATCGTGATCTCAAGCCGGATAACATCTTCTACGATGCCAAGGGTGAAGTCAAGCTTGGCGATTTTGGCCTGGCCAAATTCCACCTGGCTACCGACTCTGCAGGCAAGCATCCCCGCGCTGTAGGCTCACAACTGTCAACTGTCCTCCAGGTTGCTTGCACTCAACTTGCATGTGCACATGAATCAACAAGAGGGGCACCTGATGAGCACACAGACCCTCTGCGACACCCTGCAGCTTGTCAAGCATCAGACAGACAGACAGACAGACTGGAACAGCAGACATGACTGGAAGGCCTGCTGTCATGCAGAGGATGCTGCAGCTCTGCACCAGCAGCTGCAACCCAACACAGATGCTACAGCAGTTGCAAGTGAGGCGTCAGGTGTGTTGGGCACCTCCTTCTACATCAGCCCGGAGATCGCCAATGGCTGGCCGCAGTATGACAATAAGGTGGACTTGTACAGCCTGGGGGTGATTGCCTTTGAGCTGTGGCACCCGTTTACCACCGCAATGGAGCGTGTGGTTGTTCTGAGAGAGCTGGTGGAGACAGGCGTCATGCCTCCTGGCTGGCCAGAAGCCCACCCTGTGGTACGTGCCATCTGTGCTGCGACCCATACAATCATATCATCAATCATATACCTTACAGTCTGGGGTGTGGAGCCAGTTGTAACTCATCAGACGTCCTGGCTTGAAAGCACAGGTGTATGTGGTGTACGACAAAACCAAGCTGGTGGGAGCTCTGTTTGAAAAGACCGTGAGCTTGACACATGAGCTTGACACATGAGCTTGACACATGAGCTTGACACATGAGCTTTTGAAAATTTAGGACGTTCAGAATCTGCCCCTAGCCAAGTCAAGGATCATGCTATGTGCTTGATTTCTGCTGGTCAGGGATGTAACCAGTACATCACCAAACAAAATAGCCCTGCCATGCTTCACTGGTATGAAGCAAATGTTACATGATATGATTGCTTTCAATAGTAATTACCATACGTAGTGCAATGAGCTTCGAGAGCATGTATTGTTGCTTTTGATTAAGTGACAGAAGTGACTTGGCAGCGTCATGTGCGCACACCACCCATGTTGGCCCACATAATCTCATCAGGTAACAGAGGTGCTGTGATGGTGATTGGCATGTTGCATTTGGCTGCCAGGTGGCTAAGTTGGTGCGCTGGTTGATGGCAGCCAACCCAGATGACAGGCCTTCGGCACGCGAGGTGCTGCGCAGTGAAATGCTGCCTCCGACTGTCGGGGATGAGCAACTCACGGACCTGCTACGCTCTCTGCCAGACAAGTACAACCTCCACTATCACACTTCTCAGTTACTGTCTTTTGTTTGGTTTGTGCATTCTGCCTGATGCAGCTGCAAAGGGTCGAGATGAGTCCGCCCTCTCACTCTGATAGCCACACAGCAAGAGCCTTTCCTGGCAAGATTTATAGCTTGTGAAACTGGACTGCTGCATGACGTTTGTTGCACCTCATCCAATTTGACACATGGGATGCATGGCAAGCACAGGTTGCCACAGCAAGAGCATGTCTAGCAGCAAGGGGGCATACATCCTGCACAGTAATTAATGTATCAGTGCAATGTAGCCTTCAGATACTCTTGCTCTTCAGCAGTGCAGGCTACTCAGTATGTACACTGACTGCTTTTTTGGGTTGGTGCAGCCCGGTGAACAAGGACAGGGTGATGGATGCCATGTTTAACCTGCCCCGCATGCACCTCACTGCAGACGAGCTGCCGGGCACCCCCACCTCCCTCCAGGTCTGCACCCCTGCTCTCAATCAAGAACACTCATGCTTGCCACCGCCATGCCACTTACTCCAATGAACCAACAAGCAACTGAATGTATGACTGGATGGATGCATGAACGAATGACAGGATGGGTGAACATATGGATGAGTGAGTGAGTGAGTGAGTGAGTGAGTGAGTGAGTGAGTGAGTGAGTGAGTGAGTGAGTGAGTGAGTGAGTGAGTGAGTGAGTGAGTGAGCGAGCGAGTGAGCGAGTGAGTGAGTGAGAGTGTGAATGAGTGCGTCAATGAATGAGTGGATGAATGGATGGTTGAGTGAGTAAGTGCTGAGTGAATGAGTACATGGGATTGAAGCCACTGGACAACATTGCAGGTAGAGGCACAGGAGGCAGTGATGGAGGGCATGAAGGAGGTGTTTCGCCTGCATGGGGCCACCCCCATGGCCAGCACTGGGGTGGGCATCGCCCCCCTGGACTTCCCACCGGATGCAGTGAGCATGTTGGCAGCAGACGGCAGTCCCTGGGGCTTGCGCTATGATCTACGCTACCCCTTTGCTGCCTGGCTTGCCCGCCAGGCTGCCCTGCTGGGCACCAGTGAGCATCTTTGGCTGTGTGCTTGATTCTGTTGGGATTGCCTGCCTGTCCCATGAACTCATCTAGCTGTATGTATGTCTATGTGTCTGGTGCTTTTCCTGCGCGGATGCAAACCACTTGTTATAACTTCCACACCCTGCAACCCAGTTGCTCAAATCTTCATGTGTCATTGTTGGTCCACCCCTTAGCTCCTGTGCTTTGACGTGCCGCAACTGCATCCGTCAACTTCAAAGTGAGCGAGCTGTCATAAGCAGGCAGGCTTGACGTCATGTTGGCCCACCATGCTGGTCAGCACTGTGGGCAAAATTCACGAACAGACCTTGTCAAGTCCAAGTTATGCATAGCATCTCACAACATCCAATAGTCTCTCCCCTCCACCGGTTCGGGGAACTTCTGCTCATGCCTGAGTTCGCTGCAGGTTTTTCGTTATCTTTATGCCAGTCAGGGATCTCAGAATGCACTCTGTGTGCCCTGGTGCTGATAGACAGTCTGCATGTGCAGGTGGAGCCAGTCCTGACAACCTGCGCAGGTATGAGATAGCTGAGGTGCGGCGAAAGGCGCGCAACCTGCCCAGAGGCTACCTACAAGCAGACCTAGACATTGTGCACCCCTCAGGCCTGCCTCCCCCAGACAAGATGCTGGCTGAAGCTGAGCTCATCAAGGTCATTTCTCTAGCACATCATGCTGTGCTGTGCTGGGTTGTGATGCGCCTTGTCATCTGGGCTGTGCTGTGCTGTGCTGTGCTGTGCTGTGCTGTGCTGTGCTGTGCTGTGCTGTGCTGTGCTGTGCTGTGCTGTGCTGTGTCAAGTGCTATGCCAAGCGTGAAGACAAACCCCATGATGATCACTCTTTTATCAGCCACTTGAGCGCATTTCTGATGCAAGCCCACGTCGGGTGCCAAGTAGCATTGCAGCAAGTTCACAGCATGCGACCTCACTGCGCGCACGCCTGAGCACAGGCCTGCTTGAAGTCAGCCGACGATGCTCCCAGCTTACGTTTACATAGCAAGTAGCAAGCTGGTCCCCTGCAGGCAGCTATAGAGGTGCTGCAGCTGCTGCCAAACTGCGGTGCCTTTGAGATCCGCATCAGCCACAAGCTGCTACTGGACGCCTGTTTAGGGCAGTGCGAGGTGCCCCAGGAGCTGCGGCAGAGTGCCCTGGCCCTGCTCTCCACTGCTGCTGGAGCCTCCCCCATGCACCCTGCTGCACGCCCCAAGCTTTGGCCCTCCATCAAGTCAGTCACATATTCCATCAACTGGGACAAACCCCTCAGCAGTGGCATTTGCAGACAGCAAAAACTTGTCTTGCTCTTGTGCCTGCATCACTGCTGCCGTTGTCTGCTCAGTCCTCTTGCTACTTGGTCACATGGCCAGTGATGTGATGCTTGAGTTGCTCTTCAGGCTGTCTGTACCGATCATGCCAAGCAGCCACCATGCAATGTGTGCTATGCATCACACATCTGCCCTGCATGCGTCACCACCTTTCATTGAACCATGCCACTACACTTCATGCATCATGCCTCCTACAGTCAAGTTGCCTGCTTGTTTCACATTGCTTTGCTGTGGTAAATGCAAGGCAATGCCGGATGCCGGTTTTCAAGGCTAAAATTGCATCAAGCAGACTTGATCTGTATGAAACAGGGTGGCTCTGCTGGGTTTGGGAACGCCTGCAGCAGCGGTGGCCCAGTGCAAGCAGTATGTGGTGCAGATCCCCTGTGAAGCAGAGGCAGGTTTGCACAAGCTACGCACCAAGCTGGAGGGCAGTACCGTGCGGGGCCTGGCCCAGCCCCTCAATCAGGCCCTAGACGACCTCCAGGTATGCACACATGAACAGATGCAAACGATGTGCATCAGTCCTGCACCTGATCACGTGGCAATTGTCATATCTTAGTACAAAATCTGGTGAAACGAATTGGCAGCTTACAACTGGTGCATGCAACATGCGCATTCAATACAAGTCATCATCTGTTGCTGTGTGTTCAACAGAGAGCATGCAGCCTGACGCCTTGCCTGACCCCTACTCCACATTGCACTTATTGCAACCATTGCACAGATGCCTGTGGATGATGCTTTCAGTATGATGCTGTGCAGACACTAATCAGCTATCTACATGCTTGGGGCATCGCCAACAATGACATTATTCTGGAGCCGCTGCTGAGACCACACAACCAGCATTACAGCGGGGCCATCTTCCAGGTGCACCTGGTTGATGAAGCTGAGACAGGCGTCACTTCCCTTGTGGCTGTAGGTATGGCATTGCTTGCAGCCTGCCACATAACTCATACCAGCACAACACACAGTGTGGGGCGATTTGCAAGTCTGCCCCGTGGAGCAACAAACATCAGACATGTACTGTCAGCAAACAGCGCACATTACGCAGTACATTCTTTGCTCTGGTTTGCTGTGAACAGTCAAAAGCTGAAACTTTTGACTGATCAAAGCAAACCAGAGCAAAGGATGATGTTTGTTGCTCCACGGGGCAGACTTGCAAATCGTTCCAGCTTTTGACTGTTGTCATGCCTGACTTTGGCGTCCCATCTGCCACGCAAAGGCATGTTCTGTGCAGAGGTCTTGATGCTGCCTGTTCACTTGATGACCACAGAGACTCTGTCCCATCGTCGTTTCATGCATGGCCAGTGACTGTGTCATTTCATGCATGGCCAGTGACTGTGTCATTTCATGCATGGCCAGTGACGGTGTCATCACATGCATGGCCAGTGACTGTGTCATCACATGCATGGTTAGTGACTGTGTCATCTCAGACTGTGTCATCTCATGCATGGCCAGTGACGGTGTCATCAGCATGGGTGATGCACATGCAGGGGGGCGGTATGATGGGCTGATGAAGGCAGTGTGGCAGCAGGCAGGCGTCACCTCTTCTGCCCCACCTGCTGCTGTGGGGCTCACACTCAATGCTGACCGCCTCACCCTGCTTGCTTCTGCCCCCAAGGCCAAAGCCCCCTCTGCCATCCCCTACCTCTCACAGGCAAGCCCCCCTCCCTCACACTTCAATGCAGCTTGCATGCAACGAGGGAGCTAGCAAAGGGTGGTTGGCGCAAATGTCAGCTGATGTTTGTGCCTGGTGCGGGCAAAGCAAGCTGCATAGAAGTTGCCCATGCTGTAATTGAAGTTTGGACACTCGGTGGTTATGCTGCTCTCAGGGCTATGGGTCTATTGCTCACAGCCTCACAGCCAAGACAAGATGCAGTTCTTTGCTTGTGCAATGCGCACAATCGCAGTCCTGCTGACAAGAGCAGCAATCTTTGACTTGACTTGAAATTGGACAGTAGAGGGCAGGCTGCAATGACAGCCAGGCAGAAGCAGTGCACAGAGTCAGGATGTGCAAGCTGCACAGCCAGCGAACACTCACAGTAGGCAAGCACTGTATGCTCAGCAGCAATGGCTTTGCCTGTCTTTTTTGTGCAGGCAGATGTGTTGGTTTGCGCCAAGGGGGGAGGAGGGCTCTTGAAGGAGCGCATGGCCCTCGTGGCTGACCTGTGGGGTGCAGGGCTGAGGGCAGAAATGATGCAGCAGGCTGCCCCTAGCCTGACAGCCCAGTATGAGTATGCACATCTGCGCCACATTCCCTGGCTCCTCATCATTCATGGAGCCACCCTCTCAGCTGCTGACACTGTCAAGGTTTGGCCCCTCTGTCTTCTTTTGCTGCATTATGACCTTGCTGTAGCGGGGCATGTGCTCTGACTGATAGCTAGGGCTTATCAGAACGTATCAGGGTTTCCTGCCGGGTGAATATCCATTGCAACCGACCAGAGAAGACACACACTATCGTTGCGCTCTGGTTGGTGCCTTACAGCATCAAGCCAATACCCTTGTAACTATCGTTGCTTATTAGCCTTCCCTACAACACTTGCAGCTGCTGTGGTGCTTGCCACATCAGATCCTGTGCACATCTTACACATAGCGTCATGTCATCATACACGTGCCATGTCAGCAGTCCTGATGGCTTCTCACTGGGCAGTCTGCCATCTGATGTCATTTTGAGATTGAGCGAGAGCAGATCTTTATTCATCCTGGCCTCAAATTGTACAGGGAATGCAGCTGCAGCAGGGTGCACTGGCACTGTCTGAGGTGCTCCCTATGGTGTTCACTGTGTTTGTTATCAATGTGGTACAAATAGAACTGATGTTTGAGCTTGCCGACATTTGCCGACACGCTTCATTGTGGGTTACATCAGGTGACTGTGGGTTACATCAGGTGACTGTGGGTTACATCAGGTGACTGTGGGTTACATCAGGTGACTGTGGTTTACAGCAGATGACTGTGGGTTACATCAGGTGACTGTGGGTTACATCAGGTGACTGTGGGGTGCAGGTAAAACATTTGGAGCGAAAGACTGGGGAAGACATCCCTTACTCTGATGTAGCCAGGTATCTGCAAGACAAGCTGAACAGCCTGCATGGCTCATCCAGCTCAAGCAGACTCAATGCCTCAGGACTCACTAGCTCAGGCTCCCTACTCAGGGGTCTGGGCTCCCGCCTTGACATGCGCAGCTCCAGCAATGCACATGCTGAAGGTAACAGTGAAGATGAAGAGGATCCACGAGCTAGGCGACGGCGCCGATGATCACGCTGAACTGTACATGTCAAGATGCCAGTACACTATAATATGTACAGTGCTTTTTGTTTTGGACTGCAAAGTATAGGGTATAATGCAGAACCTGGAGTCCATTATTAAACATGGACTGTGCTGTTCGTTTTACATGTAATCCTGCTGTGTTTGTGGACACACAGAACAGCAACATTGTTTTGCTCGTTTCGAGAGATTATAGGAGCTCAGGTACCATAGTGTTGTGCTATAAAATTCTGCGTATATCACCAAGTGACTGTTGCTGTGGCAATGTCCATACTAAGCCATGTCACCAAAGCGAGCAACATATCGTTATCCACATTGCATACAAGTAAGACACAATACACATATGACATGGTGTTTGGTCTGCAATCACGATTGCACCTCAGACATTGAATTGTGTCAAGAAGCGCGTGCGTCACCATAAGACACTGCCGACAGGTACAGCCAGACTCTGTAAGTGTATTGAATGAAACAGCAGAACATGACAACGAACCCCCTATGTAGTCCAGCACTAACACAGTAAGTGCTGGATGACGAGCACAACTGCATTATTGCCTCAGTCAGATGATGTCATTCCTGAGCCAGTAATGCTGTTGAACTCAGCAGCTAGTTGTCTAGAAAGATGGCCCCATAACCGCCCTCGTTCTCAGGCTTGCCTGACGGCCATGTCACACCATGTGTAGGCTTCAATATAGATTGCACCTGCACAGAACTCTTAGATTCAGCCCTGACAGCAGGCATTGCCAATTTGATGTATGCAATGCAACATGAATACCAGGTGGCAATGATGCAAAGCTTGATGTAGACATGAGGATGTGACTTCATCAAGAAGAGCATGATTTCACCTCTTTCAAGGCTGCAGCGTCCTGCTTGGCGGTTTTGTTCTCCACTAACCCCAAGCCTTCAAGCACGGTCTGCACATTTGATTGCACCTGAAGCGCAGCAAGACCGTTTGTGACAATCCACATTTATTTCCACCAAAAACAGCATGGGTGAGAAGATCCAGCTGCTTTCTCAGGGCACCAAGCTTGCTTTGCTGCAGAAGAAGTCACAATATTGCATGCAGCTGTAGTTGCTGCAGATGCTGCATCACTTGAACTATGCTTGAATCAGCATAATGCCAGGATGCTTGACTTGCAAGCAGCGGATGGACATGCAACTCAGCAGCATGCATCATCTCAGTCCACTTCAAGATGCAGGAATTATACAGGGCACGCACTGACCTCCTGTATTGAGCCCATGCCTAGTACATGTTGGCTCACAGGACGAGGTTGTAGGCGCACCTAGTAGGTACCTGGCAAGAACGATTAACTGGAACGCCTGTAAATTGTCATTATTACTATTATTATTATTATTATTATGCACTGACCTCCTGTATGGAGCCCATTCCTACAAGCTGAGTAGACATGTCACTGTTCTTCACAGCTTCCTGCAGAGCCAACCGCCGCAAGCTGACGCCCTGCTCCCCACACGCCTTGGCTGCTTTGCGGCACGCCTCCTTCAACTTCTGTGGAGCTGGATGCCAGTCGTATGGGCCCTGTCAGCCACACCCCGCCAACTCAGCATGCAAGACCTCTGTAGCTTTGTCATGCACAATGGGTCATGCTGAAGACTCCCCATGCTTGGGCAGATGGGCAGCATGGCCTCACGCGCAAATCTGGTAATACAATCATTAGCACGCTGATGCACTAGGTTGGGAATTACCTTCATTGCTAAAGCCAGCGTAAGCCTTGTAACAGCTGTGTGGGCATGTGCACATGTTACACAAGAGGCACTTCGGCTATGGCAGGTATGTTCCATGCATCAATGTAGCAGCAACACCAAGGGCTCCTCATGTGCTGTACTTCACAGGGTAAACAATGCAAGCATCCTTTGCACATGTGCACATGCGGCCTGAATGCTACAAATGACCGAGGTAGTGTATGATAGATGACTGCAAGGCCAGGGCTTGCCTGGTCAGTCAGCAATCCCATGGACAGAGCAGAGGCATTGATGATGCCCACATTCTTCTCCTTCAGGTATGGGATCATGTCGGCTAGGGTCTGGTCATTCAGGGAGTAATGGCAGTAAGACAGTACTGTGTCTACAGTGCCCACTGGTACTCTGCACCACACCCAAAACGATTAGAACTGGCAATAATATTGCACATGGTTTTCTGCTGGACATGGCAATGATTGTTCACATCGTCCAGATTTCTAGCTGTTGCAAGTTGTTTAACTATGACTTGTGGACGGCTGAAAGCCAAGTCAGAGAGGAGATCGAGATCTTGATCTACAAGCGCAGCAGCGCATGACCATGTGCTTCTTTGCTCCGTTGATGATAAGCACTGGCCTGAACCATCACACGTCATGCCGGTACAGTTGCAAGCTGGCTTCGAGAAGCGCATCACACCACGTTTGTAGCTATACTGCCATGCTCAGTGCCTTGCAGCTGTGGTGGTATACTACAAAAAGCATGATACGGGGCATAATGACAGCTTTGTCAGGCAGCCCATGCTACCAGCAACCTCTTGCTGCTGTATGCAAGCAGGGGAGTGCAACCAAAGGAATACAATAAGAGGAATGCAATGAGAGGAATGCAATCAGAGGAATACAATCAGAGGAATGCAATCAGAGGAATGCGACCAGAAGTAGACAAGTAGACTTAGTGGTGAGCATGCACTTGCCTGTCCAGAATATAGGGAAAGATCTTGAGTGGAAGTCCAGTGATGCCAATGAAGCGCACCAGGCCTTGCTCCCTCAGCTTCACTAGGGCAGGCAGCGTCTCATTTACCACCTTCACAACGCAGAATGCTGCTTCCCATGTGTACTTAGGGGTCAAACCCATGAAGGCGTGTTTCTAGACACTATACAGTGAGTATGCAACAGATGTACAAGGGCATGTTCAGAAGAGCAGGACCAGCCAATACCAACTTTGGGGATGCTGCCTACATCTTGCTCCAAAGCCCTTGCTACCCACACGCTTGATGAAGTTACCAGTATCATCACAGAACTACAGCAAATGATGCAGTTCTGGAGTGTCACCCCGCAGAGCAATCGTCAAAATAGGCGTGCTCACCTGATCTAGGTCCCCAAACTCAATGTCATGGGTTTGGATGAGGTCAATGTATTCCACTTGGAGTCTCTTCAGGCTGTCATGCACGCTTTGCGTGACGGTGGCAGCGCTGAAGTCAAACTTGGCCTTGTCATAGCGGCCAACCTTGGTGGCAAGAATGACCTGGTCCCTGGGTAGGCCTTTCAGCCCATGACCCAGCACCTGAACATTACATGCAGCTGCAGGTGAGCTTTGGCTGTGTAGGAACACATGGCGCTATCACTGTGAAGCTGTCATGCATGTATACTGCATGTACCCTGCACGTTTAGTGAGAGATCTTCTTGGGTCTCTTGTTCTTGTTCCTTTTTCAGTGAAGCAGCTTAAAGCACTATAATGCCACCCGTTATATTGCATAAAAGCCCTGAGATGGTTGTGTGTTGAGGGTCATGTTTTTGTGCATCTTGACATAGATCAGACACCATGCAGACCTTCCGTATGGTATACAGGAGCTTCTGTTGTGCCCTGACTACTAGAAAACTCTTGTGGTGCCTCAAATGTGACCTGCAGCAGTACTTTGCAGTATGCAAGGAGCTCAGGAAGCGTACTATCTCAGAGCGGGTGACACCATAGTAAGGCGAGGTGTCAAAGAAGTTGATGCCTTGTTTGAAAGCTTCCTTGACAGCTTCTGCTCCTTGCTCATCAGTCAGATCCTGCAGCAAACACCTGTATTGCATCTGCCATGGTGCAATCACGGCAGCAATTTGTCTGACGCAGATGTAAAGCAGTAATGTGTGTATGCATATTGGTAATGACTGCTGCTAGCATGCGCCTCAAGCATGCAGCTCTTGTTTGAGCTCTAACCGGCGACACAGCTGCATGTGCAGCATCCGTCAAGTGTACTAAGCACTATCATATGAGATGCAGGACGAGCTAAGCATACCTGAAACAGGCCACCGAGTGGAGCGCCTCCCATACCCAATACAGTCACTTCCAAGCCGGTCTTGCCCAGCTTCCTCTTTGGAATTGCAACATTCGGCGACATGTTCAGCAATGGATTGATGTTAATGGAGTCTGAGCGTACTTGTGCCCACGTCAACAGCAGTCAAAGCAGGCAAAATGAGACGCGATGAAGAGCTATGCGTTGTGCGGTAAGTCGCGAACACTCAGCGGCGGCTGGGTGCGAGTTATGAATGTCAATACTATGTACTGACGACTTTGCACACAAGCAACGTTGAGTATGCACCTCAGGAAGCCTCGGTGCCGCAAGCGCTAAGCAGTCTGTAGTACTAATAGTGGACTAATATCACGAAATGTTGTAACGCCAGCTAGATACGACCAGTTGCTTCGTCTTGTTGGGTTTTCAAAGACGAAAGACAACGCTGGAAATTGCTATGGGAATGCAGAGCGCAATGCATTTGTAGGCGCAGCCTACTGACAATACATACACAGCATTACATGGCGCTTATGATACAGAAGCTCGTAAGAGCACAACAACCACAACAGCAGCTGTTGACTTTGCAGGGCAGCTGGCAGCTTTTCGGTCTGCGACAATTCTCGGACGCTGCCCCGGTGAAAGGCAAGAATCAAGGACTTGGCAGTAGCAGAGCGGAAGGCACAGCTCCAAGGTTTTATAAATACGTCGGCGTTGAACCGGCACCCGGTCAGGTGCGCGTGCTGGTTTGAGCATGTCCAGTTGCCCAAACCTGCATCTCAGGCAGCACGGCCTTTGTTGCAGGGCAATGGCTGGCAGATCACACTCAATGATCGTGCTCTGAAAACCCCAGCACGTCAGCCACTCATCGTCCCTAGCTACGCTTTAGCTCTTGCAATAGCTGCAGAATGGGAGTGGCAGGTGTGTAGCCTTGTTTGGCAAGTCCTTGTCGTCCCTAGCTATGTCTTGCTTAGCTGTCTGACTGCCTGCAGGACAACCGCATCAGACCTTTTACAATGCCACTGATGTCCTTGGCTGCCACTGCAATAGATCAACCCAAACCCAGGCAGAAGGTCACGGATACTATGCTGCAATACCTCGACACAGATGCCATATGCTGTCGAGAAGAACCTGGCAAGCTTGCAAATCAGCAAGCAAAGGTAGTTTTAGCAGTGCAATGATGCATGATGCAAGCTGGCAAGCAGTGCAGTGTGTTGGCATAAAGATGCAATAGCAGCTTCAAGCAGATCAAGTCTCCCATCATCTGTGCCCATGATGCCCGTGATTATTGTAGGTCTACAACCCGGTTCTTGCATGGGCCAATCAGCAATTTGACGTGAAATTTGCCGTCAGCAACAGCATTTTTGGAGCACATCAGAATGCAGACACCCACCAAGCTGTAAGACAGTTTTTACAAGGTAATAACTCAAAAAATCACTCACCAACACAACAAAAGCATCGGTGCCGCAACAATGCATGCCATCTTTGCATAGTGCCTATGCGGTTCTCATTGTCTGTTGACCACCCAGATCTTGTACATACATAGTCTCTGAGCAGATGGCTGCTTGAGTGCAGGCTTGGATGATTGGCATCTGGCAGCCATGGAGAGCCTTGCAAGCTCCTGCAGATCTGTTGTGCTAGCTCTGGCCGTCATGCATGTGAGTAATCTATTGCTCTACACTGCCACATCTTCATAGGTTGCCTGCCAGCATAAGTACAGAGCATGGCACAAACATTTGATGGTTCCCCTGAGACACTCCACAGCACTGCATTGTGCAGCTATTGGAGCTCGTGGACATTGGGACAAGGGTTAGTTGGATGTCTGCAGGGTCAGCTAGATGTTCAAGCAGCCATCACAGCAGCCAGATTAGAGGAGACATACCAGATGGATGAGTGGGGGCTGGTTGAGGGCGGTCATGACATTGACATTGCTGATATGCAAGTACGTATTGCAGGCCCTGCTGTGTTCCTGCGCCTCCTAAAGCACGCGCAGTGAGTTCAGACATGCTGCAGGCATTGTTGGTGTTGTCTGCTGTCACTACTGACTTCGCTGCTGTTTTGGTACTATTTAAAAGTTGATGGGCAGACAATTTGTTCTCTGGCCTGCTATTGGCCATGACCCAGCCCGATTGACCACATATTCACAGTAGCTTCTCATACAGAATAAATGCAAGATGGCTGTGTGCATTGCTCAGCAAAATATATGGCTTTCACACGTGGACATCTCATGGGTCCAGGAGTGCATCTCTTGGCACACTTGATCACATCAAGTTTGTCGCCAACAGGTGGCTTTAATGGGCCTTGCAAGCTCACGCCTGACCGAATCACGGGTGCTGGGCTGTTGCTGATTTTCGTGACTCTGTATAGGGTCATAAGTTTCACTAGCCTTTGTGTATTGGCCTCTCTAGCTAACCAGCAGTCATGGCAGCAGTTGGAAGGTTACCTTCATTGCAGGCGTGTGACAGTGGTACCGGTGGCTGCTGCTGTGGGTCCTAAAATAAATCATGACACAACACTCATAAACAACAAATCTTGACGCCAAAAGTCACAGGGACGCCTCTACACCCCAAATCGAGGTCGTGCTTACCCAACAGCATCCCAAGCCGGCTGATGTCGTCCCGAGCCAGAGCGGTCTCACGAGTTACGTGCTTAGATTCCTGCTGTCGGGGTCACAAACCTCTCGCGCTGACCTACCGTGACTGCGCTTGTCCTCAACATACTTGAACAGGCTTCAGCAGTCCTGCTGATCATTCAGCACGCCAGCCATCAACCGCAAGATGTTCGCAATTGCGTTGCAAATGGCTGCGGTGATCACCCTGGCCATCGCTTGCATATGTCATGTTGCTCAGGCACAGACGCCCACTGTGACGGCTGCAAGGTAAGCCTACTTCCGACAGAGTGCGTATAACGTTCATGGGAATTCCATGCATGCATCCGATTCATGTTGTAGGTCGGTCCTCCCCGAAGACCACTACCCGGGCTATGCAGCGCTTGCGTGCATTACCTGAACGGTCGCAACTACCGACCTAACTGAGCTGGCTTTGTTGAGCTCACGTAGCATCACCGCTACCGCACAGCTTGTGATGAGCTTAGGTCAACAGGTTGACTGCTGTATCTGCAGAGCTGCAGGGACAAATTATACTGACCCTTTGTCAGCACCTCTTCAAAGCCCGCCAGGCATGTGCAATGCAGCAGAGAGCACACCAGCGACCGTTACACTGCAGGCAAACTCGTCAACTGTGCACTGGTGAGTTACCATGATGGCTGGGATGGCCACTGGACAGCTGTGCAATGCTGTGGTTTTTATGATGATCAATGCTGCTGCATTGTACCTCAACCACAGAGCACACTGATGTCAAGAGGGACTGCAGGGGCTACTACTATGCTGGTGCAACTCCCAATCTTGTCATCAACTCTGGTGACACTGTCAACGTGGAGATGGTATGTCTCTCCTCTTTGCTGCCATGCAGTGATCACACGCACCTCTGCTCACCCAAAAACTTTTGTGCTTGATCTGCACGTTTCATCTGAAGCATTGTCGCTCGACGCTGTTGACTGGGCATGTTTGGTGCTGGCCATATGGACAATGTTTTCTGTCTTTGCAGTGCACACAGCATGGGGGAGATGACTACGACAAAATTGTCAAGGGAGACCCTGGCATTGAAAGCATCTACAATTGGACAAGCTCTGGACCCACAGTGGGTTGGCGTGGCGCCACTGGCAAGGGAGATGGTGTGCACGTCCTGACAGGTTAGCTTTTCAGATCCCCAGGCCTGACCATAAGTACGAGCACAAACAGCACAAGTGTGTCTTTTGCCCAGCATCACACACATACACATGCCTTGCCGAGTTTTGCGTTTGCTGTCACAAAATGCAATCTGCTGTCACAAAATGCAATGCGCACGGCTCTGCTCAGTCTCCAGCACTGATGCTGTTGTGTCTTGCCAAAATGGCTGGAACCAACTGTGCCTCATGTGTTGCAGGCCCCATTTATGTGTGTGGCGCGGAGCCCGGGGATGTCATTCAGGTCAGAAATCTGACATGCAACTATTCTGACATTCAACACACCTCATTAGTGAAGTCCAGCAATGATGATTCATCCTGATGCCAGCGCAGCGGCAGCTGATGCTTGTAGCACATGACTCTCCTGCTTGCTTCCTGAAGTTCTACGGCAACATGGCAACGCTCACGGTACCTGTATCCCTGTCAGCTACCATTGCATGTGTACACTTTCACAGGTTACAATCTGAAGTGTAATCAACAACTCTGAACACTGAGCACTCGATGCAAGGTTTGGCAAACTTGCCTTGTTTTGGTAAGCATATTGATGGCCATTCTCTGAGCATATTGATGGCCATTCTCTCAATGACAAGCATCTGGCCTTCAGGTCGACATTCTTGATCTGGAGCCGCGCCCCAACCCAGGTAATGACAACCGCACATATGGCTCCAATGCTGCAGCTTCGTGGATGGCATGAAGCGTGAGATCGTGACCATCTACGAGCTCATCCAAGCTGCCAATGGCAAATCCTACGTCGCTATTCCAGACTACCAATTCAAGTGAGCCATAGCTGTACATTGCATTCAGTTCACATATTACAGTCTGTGAAGTGCTTACTAATGTTTTGAACTGACAAGTCTCTCTCTCCTCATGGGTGTGCTGCCTAATTGGGAGTCTGTCCATTTGCAAGGTCATCGCAGGCCTGCCACATTTGTATTTGCCAATGCAAGGCGAGCGCTCCCAAGACCATCTGCCCTGCAGCTGGGGGGTAACTTCAGCCAGTGGTGTCATGATTTATAGTGGCCATCCTTTCGTGGGAGTCTCAAAGCACACACAGAGACTGCACACAGAGACAAGCAAAGAGACTGTCGCTACACAACCACAATGCAAACCTGTTTTTGAGTGGTACTCCTCTAAAACCTACTCACAATGGGAATTTTCATGCTCTGCAGGTATGGGTCATTTGGCCTGCCTCAGCCAGCAGCATCCTACATTGGCCCTCTCAGCAATTGTACTGACTTCACCGGCCCCTTGCCTGAGCTGGCTCAGAATCTGGTGTACAACTTCAACAACAGTGGACAGACCTTCAGAAGTATGTGCTGCGTCCGGATGTCTATGTGTCTGTTGTATGGCAGGACCTGCTTGCATCAAATGACAGGTTTCCGGGAGTGGACAGCTGCCACTTGCAACTACTCATGGAACCTGATTATCCTCTAGTTGCCTGCAGTCTACATGCATATCATGTATGATACAGCATACTGTGTATGGTACAGACTAAGACAGCAACCAAACATTGCTCGCTATTTGCTAGAACATGACCTTGGCTGCTGCAGGTATGATTCAGATGCCCTGCATGGCTGACAACACTCAACAATGGGAGGGACTGTACTACCCAGTAAGCTTCTGCACACTTACCCAATATGTTGTCTTGAGTTGCACTCTGTCCACACACTGCTTCTGCAATACAGAGTCAGCAACAGCCTTTTGTTTGCTTCACACCAGTAGTTGGTCTCAAGTTTCAGCATGAGACAACATGCTTCATAAAGCAGCTGCATGACATTCCGGTACATGGCGCTATTGCTGTGCGTCTTGACTACAATGAACCTCACTTGTGCATGATGCATGATATGCTTGTTGCCACACCCTGCCATTGGGCACTGTCTCTGACCTGTGTGTCACAAGACGCTACATTTGCATTTGCTAAGCTGAGACTCGTTTCGGATGTGAATGCAGGGCGTGATCACATGCTGCCATTGCCCACTGCATTTGGGCTGCTTTTGCAGGCAGCTGCAAATGCTCTGGCGACACTCAATTTGAGCATGATTGCAGGGCGTCATCACTCAGCACCCAACAGGGACTGAAGACTACAGCATCAGGGGCAAGTTCAAGGTGCCCATCAACTTCCATGTGGGCAGCATGGGTCTGGCCCAGGCCACCAATGTCACCATTGACTCTGTTGTCCCTATGATGGGAGGTCAGCTCACTCGCCTGAACTTGCTGGTTTTTGTTGTTCCCTCCTGCGGGGACGACACTGCATGTTGACAACCCTGTAGGGAGCCTCAGCTCCACCCTCCCTTTGCCCTCCCCAAACTCTGCCTTTACCTTCCCTTTGCCCTTCCCAAACTCTGCCTTTACTTCCCTTTGACCTCCCCAAACCCTGCTTTTACCTTCCTTTGCTCTCCCTAGAACCTCTTTTCACCTTCCGTTTGCGCTGCCTAATCTCTCCCTTCACACCCAGTTATGTGCGCTTGGTGTTGAGATGTGTTGCCAGTGGCATTGGCACAGACTGTGCCTACCATTGTTTGCAGCATCCTGCAGCTGTTGTGCATGCATGCAGTCAGGTGCATGTTTGTGTGTGAGGAAGCAAACAGTCAGAGGCTGCGCCAAACTGCGCAGCTCAAGTTGGGACATGTCTTGAGCTTGCATGGAAGAAATTGTTGTCATTGTTTGGCATCTTCACTGGTCGTCATGCACGCCAATGTGAGCAGGTTTTGCTGTATGCACTGTGCAAGCAGCAATGCCATGCTGCACATCCATTGCAGTTGATGTCTGACGCCAGCCTTCTTCTTGGTACAGGCGGAAATGTTGATGATAGGCGCATGGGTATTAGGGCGACCATGTATTACCCTGTCGCTGTGGAGGGGGGTCTCATCTCTATGGGGGATGCACACACTGCTCAGGGAGACTCTGAATTCGATGGTGAGGCTGTTGTCCAGATGACCTTTGTTGCCATGATCAACTACAGCTGACAGAGCTTCTGCTGTTGGTGCCTTGTCAGCAGTTGTAGACCTGCTGACTAATGTTTTTGGTTTTCTGTGTTTCTTTCACTGATTGGCTTCCTTGAGCCCCCCTTAATTTTATTTTTGCTCATTGTATCTGTGTTGGGCAAAAGGCATAGCAGCTTGCTATGTTATGGCTGCCTGCCTCTGGCTGGGGTGGCCTGATCAAGGTATGCACCACTTGTGATGTGCTTGCATGTCACCACAGCTTTTAGGTTGTATTGGTAAGCCTTATAGAGATGCGCGAGACAGACTGCTTTGGAGAGACTACACTTGGTCCGCACGTACCTAGCTCACCATGAGCTGGAAAGCGAATTTATTGTTATTATTACTACAGCTTCTAGGACTCGAACCCAAGTCTTCGTTGTGTGCTTGAATGTTACCTCAGTATTTGGTACTTGCACCTGAGTCTTCTTTGTGAGTTGCATGCACGAGGCAAGCATCAGTGCTGTCACAACTCTGGGCTAATGTAGGCACTGCTATCGAGACCAGCATCAACGGTAAGCATCAGTGCTGTCACAAATCTAGGCTCATGTAGGCACTGCTATCAAGACCAACATCACTGGCAAGCATCAGTGCTGTCACAACTCTGGGCTCATGTAGGCACTGCTATCGAGACCAACATCAACGGCAGGTTCAAGATCACAGTGCACAAGAATGCCTCTTTGGAACCCATGCTCCAGAATCTGGACTTCCCTCTGCTGGAGAATGCAAATGAATATGTGGTGCATGGCTACACCCTCAAGGTATGAAAGAAAAGAAAAAGAAAAGTTTATGCTTTTCAGCGATCATAACGGGAGCCTCCTAAGGGCAGCCCGGAGCCCTCAAGATATGACCTACTACCTGCTCCAATGCTACAAAAGCTCTTCATTGTTACCAAGACTTAACAGAGTATGACTGCTTCATACACAGCCATGCCAAAGACTGACATGTTCAGTGATACTCTCCCGTATTGTTTATGCAGCCCCAATCATGCTTTTGTTACACACAAGTTGAGCCCACGGTGACACCACAGATTGTCACCTTCTTGTGGCATTTTACAACACACACACAACCTGCAGCACATCGTTTGGATGGAGCAAGCAGTTGAAGTCATTGCAAGCGTGCTCAGGATGCAAGCAGCAGGAATGGTGCTTTGCAGGACTATCTAACACTGCCCGACCCAAGTCAGATCTACAAGATGTCCAGCTTGGACACGGCCTTCACCACTGCCTACAACAGCACCAGAGACTTTGCCATGCGCACCTTCAACCTCACTGAGGACCAAGCCGTCACTGCTGTAACTACTGTCATGGATTTTGGGGTAACTCAAGTTGTTGACGGTAAGTCTGCTTGTACTGTTGTACAGAACCAGATGCATGAGTTTGCTTGCAACCACTGTGCCATACTTGTTGTTGCGCATGGCATGGCATGCCATATCACAAGGTACTGCAAGGTAAGGCTACAGCACTTGCAGCTTTGCCAATTGCTGTCCCTGATTGCAATGGTTAGCCCCTTGCAATGCATGCTGCATGCTGCTTGTATGTCGGCTGAAGAGTAATGGTGCTGCTTGGGTGTTGGCCAAAGAGTAATGGTGGTGCACAGGCAACTGGGGAGTGCATGTCGTCATTCCCAAGTGGGCCTTCACAAACATCAATGCACCACAACTCCGTATGCGCCAGTCACCATAAGTGGCACTAGCACCCTGCTCAACGCAACCATGCCCATCATCCAGACTGCTACAGCAGGCTAAACACATGCTGTTGGGACTGGGACTCCACGTCATAGCATGGCACTGGGTTGCAACTTCAAAAGAAGCATGCAGCCCAAGAAGACTTACAGCACAAGCAGCTTCTATGATTGAAAGCACATAGCAACAAGAATGGTGGCTGCAAGTGGTCCAAAGCCATATGGAGGCCTAAGGCGCCAATGACAGCTTTGTATGATAACATCAACATGCTTCAAGTATACCAGACCTCCTGTTGAGCAGCTATAGCTGCATATGTGTGCATGTGTGTGTACGCGAGTTGAAAGCTTGCTGTCAGTATTTGAATCATGAAGTGAGAAGTGAACTTGTGAAGCTGCTTGAAGTTCAAATAAGTATAGATTGTAGGATGCTTTTCAGGTCTGCTGTTCACATGTATATTGAGGTTTGCCCAGGTAGTTTTGCAACTCTTGTGGCAAGAAGTACGATTTCAGCACGCAAGTGTACCATACCACCCATGCGTGCTGCCGGTTGATAAACAGTGTGCAAATGGGTTCTGCAGTGATGTGGCTTGTCGCTTGCTGCATAGCTAGCACTGTTGCAGCTCAGCGTACAAGGTCAATGAACTGTAAGCAAAGAAGCCTCCACAAGCCAACAGCAATCATAGCAAGCTGCCTGGCAACCTTTTTTTAAACAGTGCCTACTGCACACCATTATGTTTACATGACGTACTGCAGCTGCTGTATGCATTGCCTGAACAGTGAGGCTTTGTATTGCACTGACATGGCTCTTCTGACGCACCGTCCAAGCTTCACAACATTAGGCACGAAGAAGACGATCAAGAAGCTACTGAGGCAGCCCCAGGCAAGCTTGCATATGCTTGTGGTAGAACAGGAGCTGTGTCACATGCTTGCTTTGTTGGCTCAAAGTGAGCAAGGTGTGCTCATGTTCTGCATTACTGACCAGATGTCACCACTCATCCCCTCATGCCTATCCCTGTGCAAGTATACACATGTGCATGTCCCACAAGCTGCTCAAGCTTGAGCCAGCACATCGGTTTGAGGCTGACCTGCTCAGCCTCAGCCATCCACTGGACAGGCTGAGGGTCCACATACGGCAGCATGACTGTTATAGGGCAGCTCATACGCTGACATAATGAGTTTGCTTACTGCCTGCTCCAATCATCTCAAATAGGCCTGGGTGCTGAACTTAGGCCCTAAATCAACACTGCACAGGCTTGCGCATGCGCTGAAAAAACTTGTTGTGGGCCTGCCAGAACAATGTGGACAATACAACCAGTGCTTGCAATGCAAAAGACCGAGACAAAGACAGACCTTACAAGCATGCTTCACCGTATGCCAAACTCAAATATGAGAATAAGCGCTAAAGTAATCTTGGTACATGTCTACACTGTAGTGTACATGATTGCTCTGTTATGATTACCACAGAAGCAAAGAGCAATCCAGGGTGTATGCCTTCAATTTAGCCTGCAGAGTAATGCTGTAATGAGGCTGGATGAACATGCTGAAACATGTCATGATGTACATATCACATGGACTGCAGTAACTAGGGTGTCTCAGTCAGCATTGACCTGGTTGTGCCACACTATCCTAAAGTACGCATGCTGGTGGCATGCATTATCACCTGAAAGCAGTCGCTGACCCCTTTCTTTGTTGAAGCACCAAATTGCTGCGTGGACCAGTTCTCTCTGATGTTGTAAATGCGGCATCATAGTTGTAGACAGGCTGTATTCTTGGGAGTTGACAAGCTGCTCAGCAATTGAGTCTGTGATGACAGACTCTGCAAGGCTGTCGCTTATGTTGCATCTGGATAGTTATAACACTTTGATGCCCAATGCTTCCAGACAGGTCTCTAAACACATCTCAGGTCACTTCCAGGCTTTGCGCTTCATCCTGCTCTGATATGGCGCTGCTGCTACTGACCCCCTGTGTTGGCAGCCATGCCCTGACTAGTTCATATGTCCCAAAAGAAAGAGCTGACATGGGCACAGCTCGCACAGCCCCCACCCTGAAGCCCCTGTAGAATCCCAATATGCCGCCTTCTGCCAGAACACTCTGAATTGTCCTATCAAGGTTCATTTTGGCTCCATTTGCCATGCCCACCTGCAACAGTGACATGCATCAGCTTGCAAGCAGCACCTTGTCAAATAGCAAGGGCTGCGCATGAGTCGTAGGTTTGAGAAATGCAGGCAAGTGCCATGTATGCAATGCATGAAAGGGAAGTTGACTCACACATCATGCCTCAGCTTGTATACTCATGACACGACAACCACGCCATGGTTTGCAATCTGAGCTAGGGCTGAAATGACATCTAGTGCATAGGCAACAGCAAGGCATCAGGAGTTCAAGCACAGGGCCATGGTGCAGACCTGCAATCGCCTAGATATAGTTTCCAGAGGGAATGATACAGTCTGTCCAAGGCAGCAAGACACAATACCAGCTGCCACGGCGACACCGACCCCTGGCGTCTCCTTGTTGCTCTTGCGCATGTAGGCCTTGGTCAACAGATCAAACAAACCTGTGGCATCCAATTCCATGCTTGAAAGGTATTGACACTGGCTCTCTGTACTACTGTATATTGTGGGTGCCACAAGGCAGGCTACACTCTGTGTTGAAGAAAGATGCCGGTTGCAAACACATTACAAATAGCTGCAGTGCATCAGCGCAAGAGTGCGTGACAGGAGACAGACAAGTGGCCACATGTTGTTAAAGACAAACTGCTCTGCCGCACTTTCACCAGCTGCTCTCATGGAATATACAAGAGGACTGCTGAGCCGCTACATATAAATCCATACCATATGTTACAGCTGCCTCAGGTATGATTGCAGCTAGGCTAGAGCCCAGGCCTGTATACAGAGCCAAGGGGCCCTCTTTGCTGACAATACTTCTAACTGCTGCTGTGATGCCCTGGCTGTAGCGGCCGGCCCTGTCACAAGTCACTCGGCTGCGGACCACCTCAATGGGGTGCAGGATGATGGTGCTGGTAGCTCCTGCCAATGCCGCTGATGAGAGGACTGATGCAGGGCCAGACCCCATTTTGGCCCCCAGCCAACCCTGTCAGCAGCATAATGGCTGCATGTTCTGTTGAATTCACACCACGAGGAGATGATGGCAGCCTAGATAGAGTCATTTTATGTGTGAAGGGCATCAGCTCTGTTGAGCTGGCTGATGCGAGAGCAGTATCATGAGGCAATGTCAAGCAGCATTGCTGAGGAAATGTGGGTCTTGTGCAGGTCAGAAACAATATGATGCAGACACAGCAGCAGGACATAGATGGTGGCTGAATTGAGCATGTGGATCAGCCTGAGCATGCAAAATCAGATACAGCGCATCAACAGTTGGAGCTTGCAAACTGTGCAGCTGCAACATTACTGCTTGTCGGCGATGTCATGCTTGAACTTGAACGCTACCTTGTATAGCTCAAATGAGAAGAAGTCAATAGCCTTCTGTGGGCCAGCACGTAGCACATTCAAGCCATTGCCTCTCCACAAGCCAGTCCAGCCCCTGTCTCCTGTTGCTGCTTGAAGAGCTTGCAGAAGGCTGGGTCGACGTGTCACAACTGCTTTGCCGCGAGCGCTGTGCATCTCCACAGATGATCCTCCTGTCATTGCTTGCAGGCGCAGCAGTTCCAGAGGAGCTGTGGCACTGCGGGATATTGCGCCTGCTGCTGCTCCAGCCACCAGGTGCTGCCATGGAAAGCGCTGCATAAATAGCTCGTTGTGCACCAACCATGGTCAAGCTTCCTGGGTAACAGTGAGCATCGCTGCCACCCACACACTGTTCACTTGCGACATGCATACCTTGCGACCAAGAGTCTCCTTTTGCTGGTTTGCGTTGAACGCAGTCAACCTGCAGCAAAAGGCCAGGCTTTGTAACACAGAGATGGGGTTTAGGAAATAAGGGGTAATTGCCTTGCCTGTCAGCTGCTGTCTTTGACTGTGTTAGTGAAGCAAACGGAACTGCAGTTGCTCTGCTGCCTGCTGGTGCGCCCTTGGCAACAGCTTGGATGTCGTGAAGCTCAAAATGACAGGTTTCAGGGTGGAACATACAGCGTCGAGTAAACAGTCACAGTCACTCCACTGTGCTATCAGCACGAAATGCAGATGGTCATCCGTGACCTTTCCAGCAATAACGATGTATGCAGAACGGCGTGCAACTAAGTGCAAGACAGTGCGATCGACACTGCGCAGAGCCACGATTGTGAAGAGCAAGCGATCGCACAGCAGAAGTTGGCTTTCGAGAGTGGACATCATGCACGTGCATGCACATGGAGTGCCCGTGGGTTGTTAGTCAGCTTACTCTATCTGCCTGGCAGGCTGGATGGTTACCAGCTCGCGTTTAGGAACGCGACACAACGCGACAGAAGTCATGATAGGCAGCACTACGTTTGTCATCCCAACGGGCGGCTTGGCTAGGTGCATACACACAGTTCAGTTCAGCACGAGCCCCCGTGCAAGCTCACGTCAAGTCTTTGGAAGTGGTCAAGCCAGACAGAGGCGCTCTGTGAGACGGCTTTCCAATGCTAGATGTAGCAAGCTGACAAGCTTTAGCGAAGCTTGCCAGCAAGACAGCACAGAAGGCAAGAACAACAGAGACGGAGCCAGAGGAGCGCATATTGTATGTACCTCTGGTCTCGCAGCCATAGCTCTGCTGGCTGTCGGATGGCCAGCAGAGACTCAAGCTGCTGTGCAGCACCTCCATCAACCTGAGACATATCAGATAGCAACCGGGGAGGGCGATTTCTGGGTGAATGTTTCTAGATATGGGCGATACTTCATCACAGTCCTTCTTGGAACAGCATACATAAGTGTGAAGCCTGTGTTGCAATTGCTAAAAAGACCAAAGACAGCTGTTGCTGTCATTATAGGACTTGTTGCCCTGTACCTGTTTGTGTCCACAACCGTCCAAGCAATGTTGGGCGTCTCCAACCCCCTTGATTATCAGCCTTCTGGCTTTTTCCCAGAAAATTACTAGGCCAAAGTGATTCCGCTATCTTTTTGGTATCTTGGTCTTGGCAAGCTGTCATCCAGTGCAGTTGTGAAAATCTGTCCTCACAGTCGTATGCTATTTACAATGGCTTCACTTGCTGATTGCAGTTACGCGTTTTCTGACCATTTTGGTTTCAAAGGAGGCTGTGTTCAGCATTCATGTGTTGTCTCAGCAATATGCATCTGTGTCTTGTAGTAGGATCCAAGAAGGTTTTGTAGTAAAGGTTGTGATGCAGCTTTGTTCAGGCAGTCCGTATAGCACAGTCTTGATTGTTCCTTGCTCAAACAATACCTGGGCACTTTGCCAGTCCGTATAGCACAGTCTTGATTGTTCCTTGCTCAAACAATACCTGGGCACTTTGCCAGTCCGTATAGCACAGTCTTGATTGTTCCGCATAATTACCTGATACCTGAAGAGATTTTGCAAGGTTGCCCGGCTGTACTGCTGGTTTTAACAATGCTGATGCGAAGTCTGCAGCACTCACTACTGCATACTTGCATGGTGATACAAGTTCAGGCACCAGCTGCCAGCATATCATGTGTATGCGTACAAGTCAATTGCTGCATCTAAAGATGCACACCTGCCGGAAACAGACACCACATACCACTGCAGTGAATAGGCTGAGGGACATGCATCCAACTTTTCAAGGCTGCGAGACAGGTGACATTGTGTGAATGTGTTCGGTTGCAAAGGAAATGCACACATGGAGCGTGTTTGACAGCGCCAAAATAGGTTGGCATTTCCAATCAAAGACCAGGCATGAGTCAAACCTTCTCAAGCAGTGTTACAGTGTCTATAGTTCCTTGCCAGCCTAGATGCTACACTAGCTTAAGGCTGTATAAGTCACAAAGGCAAAGCCATGAGCACTGTCTCGGTTGCTGTCCAGGCCAGTGGATGAAATAGCCTATGTGCTCTCAGCTTGACGATTTCTGTTAAGCTGCAGCATTGTAAGTCTTGCAGCATACCAGGCTCGCGCCAGAGAGAGAATGTTTGACTGACAGTGCTGCATATGCTCAAGCTGTAGAAGCCATTGCCTGGTCTTCATGTGGTGTGATGGTAGACTTCTTCAAGTCTTCCTCTGCAGAGTGTCACTTTCAACTTGGCATAACAGCTTTTGCAGATGAACCGACATTGCTAAACAACGATCACGAGCGGCGTCCTACGAGCTGTTGACTGACCTGTGGGAATCGATATCATCGTCATAGCATAGCCCACGACTCCGAACCCGACAAAAAACGGCCATCTACAACAGCACAGTATTTTGCACCTACAAAGTAGTTGCACATGTAGAGGAGTACTTGCAAAAGGGGCAGCGACTGCTTACATGCTCTTGACCTCCCGCACAACGGTTGTCGTCAGGGCCTCTGTCTGCAACGTGTGAACAGGAAATCTGGGAGGCATTGCGGCTATATGTCTCAGCCTTCGCACGTTAGTCGCCCTGTCTGAATGTTTGACAGCCGAAGGTATGGCTTTCTTCAAGGCGTTCAAGACGAAGGAGCAGCATGGCATTGTTTCCAAACTTGCGTCCTGCCAGGTGTTGACAAGCCGGTTGCGGTGAGCACCGCACTGGCGCGCGCATTGCTGCCTTTGCATTCCCTTGGGACAGGGCATGGTCGAAGATGGGCAACCGGGCCACCCTGGGTGAGTGCTGTTGAGTGTTGAAATCCGTGGTGCAATCGCTGTCAAGCAGTCATCACACCGCTCTCGTGAATCATACCGACATCATCTGAAGGGCACTAAACATCAACCGTATGCTATGTGGACGCGGAATTTTACATGACGGGTCGTGTTTTATAGGCTAGCTTCTCCAAAATTTCACTCATCTCCGAGCTCCCCGTCGGTCCGTTCGCGAGTCAAGGCTGCCGAAATGTTAGACGTGCGTCCTCCAGAGTTAGAGGGACTGATGGCAGAAAGCACAGCGGCTGGTCTGAATCCTTGGTAGGTGTTGTCATGGTTTGCCATAGTTGGTTTTCTGTCTGCTGCCTTTTCACAGATCAGTCCTCATGCAGGCAAAATGGTGATCATCGACATGAGCTGCAAAGTCAGAAGAGCCATGTATTGCCAGTGGCTCACATCGAAATGTCACATGCTGTCATGGTATGCGTAAAGATCAAAATCTTCATATTTGTTCAGACTTGAACATGTCATGTTGTGTGGCCTACTTCTTACATTTGGCAGGAATGTCTCTGCAGAAGCGGTGCTTCGCAGTCTGGTTCCTATTCTGTGGTTTGGTTACTGTGGTAACACTCAGATCCACAGATGTAGCACACACTGAGCTATTTTACATATACTACCAGCCTCTGTTGCCAGTGCTGACCATGCTCTGGTTATGGGGCATCAATGTACGATACTTTGAAAGAGCAGGTGTGCGATATGATGTGTGCTTCTCTAGCAAAGACCAAAAATACCTCCTCAACAGCAGACAAATATTTCAGGTACTTTGAGCTAGACTTGTCGCTCACATCTACGCTAAATGCACTCAAGTTCATCACACATGATTAAGCAAACGTAGTGCATGCTTGCAGTTAAGCTGGCTTGGATTTGTACAAGGATATTCAAATTCTCATAGCACACTGGCGTTGTCACTTTCTGTGCTATGCATCTGCAGTCTGCTGGTTTAGCAACCACGGTGGCGCTGACAAGCTCGGCTGTCTTCTGCGTGCATTGCCTATTGCAGCAAGATCAGGCAGCTTCATTGCATCCACCGCTAATGTATGCGTGTATCTTGGCGCTGCTGCTGCTGCCTTGGGATGTTGCCTTCAAGGTGAAATCCATCTCATTGTATTTCAGCTTCTGATGCATTGCACATCCAAATGCAATCATCTCCACGCCAAAAGGATGCCTGTGCTGCATGCAGCAGGGCCACTTGCTTCTTGTTTGAGCCTGACTTTGTTTGTTTCTATGACAAGTCCTTGAATTTTCACCATCCTGCAGGAGACAAGAATGTTCTTCTCCGCTACCTTCTTCAGAGTGGCGACGCCATACAGAGAGATGTCGTGGGCAGACTTTCTTCTGGCTGATATCATTACATCCCTGGCAAAGCCTTTATCTGACTGTGAGAGGGCCTTGTGCCACCTGCTATCAGGGCCTGTCATGCTGCCAAGCAGCACTGATCAGGTGAACTGCTCAACAGGTCAAAACAAGCTCTTTGCCAATGTTGTCATGGATTCAAGGCATGACAGCTGTGTATGCTGCAGATGTGTGGGAGTAGCTCATGGATCATCCCAGCAGGCTTGAGTCTGCCATACATATGGCGATTGTGTCAATGTATACGTACATGGAAAGACACAGGAAATACAGGGCAGGCATTCAATGCGTTGAAGTACAGCACAGCATTCCCTGTCATCATCCTTTCAGCAGTCAATTTCCAAGTCTCTGACGAGG
>JAABUK010000973.1_pt1 | contig 56961 bp, 93 predicted proteins | sample 5559141 | NCBI WGS metagenome assembly JAABUK01 (sample SAMN10711869, study PRJNA513367) | rock metagenome | isolation source: Antarctica rocks | place: Antarctica: Victoria Land, Pudding Butte nord | collected 2016-01-03
GCGCGCGCTCTGATCCATTTTTACTGACTGTTGGCCTCATATTGCCATATTGTGCAGAGCAATGCTGCAGAATGGCGCTGATGATGATGATGATGCAGAATGCATTGCCTCACAAAAGCACGGCCTAGCAGCGGCGTGCTTGTCATAACCAGCAGTCAAGGGATGATATGGTTGCAATGTGCAATACCTGCCAGATCCACCAGGTTGACTCTGGCTGACAGCATGGTGATGAGACCTGCTTCATCAGTTGTCTTGCACTCCACAACACAGGTGAACACAGAGTGTGACCTGCTGGACTCTCTGTTCATGTTGGTTGCTGCAGTGTGCCTGTTCTGCTGCCCACGCAGCAGCAAGCGTGCAGTGTCCTCCACTGCAGGCACTCAAATTTGGGTTGACCAGCATCACAGGGAAAGCTATTGGGTGAATAACAGCATCCACAGGAAAAGCTGAAGGAAACACTGATCAGTGCAAGACCTTGCAAGCAAAGCTCCTTGTGTGCAAAAGATGAAGACCCTTTGTCAATGGGAGGAAACAAGATGGCATGCCGGACAATGGTGCTGTCAGTCAGCCAGTCAGAACTTCCAATATTGATAGCATTTATTGGCAGACTGCAACACAGCCTAAAAATGAGGACTTTTCACCCTGACGTCCTGTGTGTCTGTGGGCATGAGGTGCTGGTACAAACCTGTGCTGACTTCCTCCCAGCTTAAGCCTCTGACATACACCTCCTCTGTGCGAGGCTTCAGGTGAAGGTCTAGATCCTCCCCTGTGGCACTCAGCAGATCATACACACTCTCATTGTAGATCTCCAGCATGCTGCACCGGCAGGTGTATGTCACCTCGCTTGATCCCTGCAGTGCATAGACCGGTATGCACACATGCCATCAAACTAAACTTCTGTGCCGATGGACAATTCCCCAGAAGCTGAAGATTGGTGCAGCTTCAAATCATATGATGATACGCTCTTGCAACACTGTGACGTAGCACAGCTATCGCTGTAAGCAAGCCTCTACCTCAATGCTCCCATACATGAAGAAAGGCTTGCACATTTGCACCGTCTGTAGCACTTGGCAAGGTCAATGTGTACCTGCTGCTGTCGCTTCTCTTCAATTTGTGCAAACAGCTCTTGAAAGACCCGTGGAATTAATCCTCGGTCCTGCATCATAAATACAGGTCAATGCATGCAGATTGGCTAGTATAAGGCTGTACCATGATGGAGTCATATGCATTTGCACTGCAGTCAAGCAGATATCGCTGTCTTTGCTGGAGCGCGCATGACATGCACATGTGCAAATCCTAGCTCTCATGATGACTGACCGCTCTCTTGACTGCTGTCAAGCTGTGAGCACACAGTAATCTGCATGTTGACAGGTGTCACCTGATGATCTGTTCCTCCTACACCTCCACCAATAGCTTCTTGCAGGTGCCCCAGCATTGTATGTGTCTTACCACTGCCAGTCTGGCCATAGGCAAAGATACAGGAGTTGTAGCCTGTCAGACAGTTGTCTACAATTGGCTTGCCCACAACTGCAGGTCACAACAAAAGTCAGTCTTCAAACACATGCTTTGTGCCCACAGGTGACAAAAATCAGCTGTAAAACACAAATGTTACGTGTGAACTTGACACCAGTCAGCAAAGACTACGGGTGAATGAAGCTGACCTGCAAATACACCTTCCTGCTGTACCGACATGTCCAGCACAGCGTCAAAGGTGAAGTGTGGCGTGTCCTGGGCATTCAACACCTTGATTGTGTTGGACGCAACTTGCTGAATGCACATGCCTCCACCTGCAACATGATTTGGGTATTTGCACTTGCTTGTCTGCATTTGGACATGTTCACGCATTGCATGGACTGCTGTTCAATCATCCGCATTGCAATTGCTGACAAGATGGCGCAAACAGCAGCAAGCATACCTAAATAGGTCTCTCTGTCATTCACAGGCCTGATGCGTACAATCACCTGCAACAGCAGCAAGCTAGCATGAATTTGTGATCTGACTATTGAGCAGCTTCATTGTCTAGCACACAGTCAGCATACCTGTACATTGTCGCTGGCTGTGCTAAGTGCAGGTTGCTCCAACTCGGTTGCCAGAGCTCTCTCCTCTGCTGCTTTGAGCCCCCTGTGCTTGCGTATGCTGTGTGTGACTGGAGAGCGAAATGCATCTTGATGCGGTCGTAGTCTTGATGGTGTGTATGCTGGGCTGCTTATTGAGCTTATGGATCTTTCAAGCCGGCTAGTGGCTGAGACCTTTCTTGGAGGCTTGGATGCTGATGAGCTGACTTTTTGATCGCGTTTCGACTGTGCCGCAAAAGGAGACGACGAAAGCTTTGGTGACTGAAGAGGCTGCAGAAGTCAATCAACTGTCTGCAGACCCTAAACCCAGGCACATGCATGCAAACACTCAGACCAAATATTACCACGTCTATGACTCCAGTGTTGTCCAAAACTTGCAGGGCCTGGTCATCGAAGGCTCTTTGAAAACCTGTCTTCCTGCTAGACCTGCCCGGGGACGGTGTGTGCAGCAGCTGTTGAGGTTTCAAGCTGTCAGCACGCGTCAACAACATACTATCTTCTGGCTGGACATTTTCGTCTTGAGTAAAACTAGAATGCGTGGAAGACAACAGCGAATCTTGCAGCAGCCTTTTATGCTTCTTGTCCGAACTGCGCTTGAAAGCGCTCATGATCGACTGCATGCTTGCAAACTGCTATGAGCTATTCGGTCTTCGCGTTCTGTATGCGTCTAGCAAGCAAACGAGATCAGCTCATGCATCCCGCTGGGCTTGAAGCACAGCGCCCTAAGCTGAATGTCATGTCGACCCTGCTTGCATGACTAGAACGTTCAGGTGGCTGTTGCTTTTCAATTTGTAGCTTTTGTTGTCTACAAAATTGATTATCCTCAAGCTTAAGCTCGCTCAAAATTTCACCTCGACAACATATTGACCACCTCAACACAACAAATTGAGCACCTCCACCCTGCGTTTCGGGAGACACATGCATGCCTGTACGAATGGTTACCAAAGTCCTTGAGGTTTGAGTCTACGCTTGACATGGAACCGGAGGCAGGTGTAATCATTGATCAGGCCAATTTACGTAGTCACCGCCTGTCTGACAGTGACTGCGGGCTTAGTGATGTTTTGTACTCCCAGCTCAGTTCGATCAGTAGCCAGCCAAGTTTGACAGAAGTCAGCGCACCAGTCAGTCAACACACAGATACAGTTGGCAGCGCTCAGCAGCCAGAGTGGCAGCCAGAAGCAGCATCGATTGGGCCAGGATCATCTTCAGGCAGTAGCAGCATCGTTCTGCATGACATCCCTCACGTGGAGGATCAGACTGCTGAAAGAGAAGAGCTGGAAGAATCTGGCAGCCTGAAAGCTGAATCTGTTTTGCTAGACCCTTGGTCAGACCCTTTTGGAAGTGTCCAAACTGAAGACAGGTAGTGTATTTGCAAGTGTCTGCCTCTGCACGCATTTTGTGTAAGTGTTTTGCATCAATGTGCATGGCACATGTCTGCAGGCCTCCAGTGACCAATGAAATGAACTCGGATTTTGTTCAAGAGTTTCTGGCAGAGTTGGGAAGTACTACAGAGGCTTCTAACAAACATACTACATCAGCAACTGCAGGCAGGTGACAGCTAGTCATGTAGCAGGCACGCACTTGAATGTCAGTCACTGCATGCACATATGCCACAGTTGCTGCCAGCGTGTCATGTGCTCATGGTTAACATGTATGCTGTTGCTTGCTGGCCTATCATCGCAGCTCACCATCTTCAAAAAAGAGCGTCATTTGCTGCATTTGTGACCGCACTCCAGGTGAAGTACAGCGTCCTCAGACTGCTGGGGCTGCACTGCCAAGCAGGCAATTGCAGCAGTCTGAATACAGTCACAGCTCCCCATCGCCACTTGGGTCCTCACTGCAGCAGAACTTGCTGCATAGCAGCCTCACACCAGAAGTACAGCAAGCACTGCTGCAAGGGAGCAGGAGTAGTCTGGGCCTGCCAGGCTCCCCTCATCTCAGTCCATATCTCTCCACCACTACCATGCCAGCACCTCCTTTTGGCGGTGCACAGCAAGCCATGGACAGTCAACAACTTCCATCGTTGTGGCATAGCAGTCAGCAGGCAAATCTCAACAGCAGCACTCAACAGGGGATGGCATCATCGCTGTCAGTTCCGCCTCTGCAGCTGCCTGGTCATGTGCAGCAATGGCTAGCCACCCTGGCACATGATGCACAGCAGGCTGCAGGGAGTAGCACGGCGCTAGATCAGCCTGCCCGCAGGGAAAGGCATGCACAGGCATCTGTATCAAGCCCAGGCCATGCAGCTGCTTCTGCTGAAGTTCAAGAGGATTTGAGACAGATGAAAGCTGAGCTGGCAGATGTGAAAGCACAATTTGCTGAAACTCAGGCAGGGTCTCTGCTAGAGCTTTATATGCTGGTCACTGTGTCATCAAGGGCACACCTTGTGAACAACCCCTGTGCAGCATGCGCGTAACGTTGCTTCTCATGAATCTGTCCACGACATGTCACAGCACCGGAGTACGTGTTGATTGCAGCATGCACAGACGCGCCACAGCTGTTGTCATAGGCTGCGCTCGAGGAGACACAGCAGCAGCTTCTGATCACAGATGACCGCCAGTATAGCTTACCAGTCAGAGCACGCAGCCCCGAGCGGGCAGACAGTGTCAGCCCTCAGAGGCTGAGAGCCATGCAGGAGACTGTGCAGGACCTGCGTGCTGAGATTGCTGACCTCAGAAGCATAGTCTACCAGAAGGATGTAGAAATGGACCACCTTCACAGGTGAGGCCAGCAGGGGTCTGGATTCTTCAATGCTGTCAATACTTCAAAGGCAGATCAGCAATTGCAAAAATTGCCCGGTGCCTTGTATGTCTTGCCTTCACAGTCACTCATACGCTGTATCCTTAAAGCAATCCCTGCTTAAAATTTGCAATGCAGCGCTTTGCGGAACACAGTGCTGCTGGCCAGCAGGCATGGCTGGTCTATCAGGGTTTAAAGAAGCGTACTATATTTTTTGTCACTGATCTCATGCAATAAGCCTGTGCATGCTGTAGGTTGCAGGATCAGAAGGGCAGTGAGCTTCAAGCAGCCCTGTGGCAAGTGACAAGCGAGGCTGGCAAAGCATCCAGAGCTCAGACTGACCTCATCACCTGCAGGGAGGCCTGCAAGAGCCTGGAGGAGCAGCTTGCTGAGGCACACAGGAAGTAAGTGCACGTCGCCTGGACTCTGGGTTGGATCCAAACCTACTTGTGCACGCCTCAGATTTGTAATAGGGCTAGCTAATGCATCAACATCTTGGTGTGAGCACAAGCAGCTTGACCCCGCATGCCTTACAAATGCAGCTGAGGCAGGGTCATGACCAGCACACTCGCAATGCTACAGCAGTGTTCTGCAATTTGTTCACATTGAGGCGGACTTGTGCAAGTCTGTATTCAGCAAGGTCACAAACAAATACCGTTGCCTGCTCAACCTTCAGCTTGCATGTATCAAGTGTAAGATACTCCGAGATTACTCAGCTCCTGCAGTTTGTCCCTAGGTGAGATAGTCTGGTGTTAATGACAGGTCGCAGCATACAGCAGGGGAGCAGCACCTGCTGGAGAATGTCATTGCAAAAGGGCGGCAAGAGAATGTCTCCCTGCGCAGCAGCTGCTCACGCTTGCAGGATGAGCTGACTCATGTCAAATCCCAACTTCAGGTACACATCAAGATTGTCACAACATGCATCACGCTGCTTACATACTGGGTGTGCTGCTTTGATGCCATGACTGGTGACATACATTGGAGCTATTCATCTGCAGGCCAACAGAGCCATCATGCTTGGGCATTCTGCCAACACCCCAGCTCGCCATCAACTCAGTTGGCTTAGACACCATCAATTTTCTGACAGACCTGAACAGCAATGATTGCAGGACACCATCAGTCAAGCCAAAGGGGCTGAGAGGACAGCCAGTGCAAGGGAAGCTGAAGCTGATGCCCTGTGCAAGGAGAATTCTGCCCTGAAGCAGCAGCTGTTCTCCATGCAGCAAGACTGTAGCAGAAGCAGAGGTGCCTATCATGCTGTCACTGCTGAGCTCACAGAACTGAGAGGCAGCATCAGGCAAGTGTGCGCACCGGATTGAAGCATCCATATCACCACTGCTGGACATACATCTGCATGCAAACACGTGTGCATGCTCTGCTTGCTCAGGCATGCCTGTAAGGTGTAGTAATGGTGGGCCATGATAGACTTCCTAGGATGTAGGCACATGTGAGTCAGCCATGCTATCATACAACATAACCATACTTCAGGTCAAACGGGAGAGATGTTGCACTGCAGGCAAATGCAGAAGGCTAATGCAAGCGCACCGCCACCTTTCTATCATGCAGGCCAAAGCATGTATGCCAGTGCAGGGCAGCAGCCTAAAGGTGAGCTCTGGCATGCATCTCATAATACAGCTTGCATGTCACAGCATATCTTGCTATCAAGGGCAAAGGCGGCTTGTCAAGTAATGGCCGCTGGTCCTATTCCAGTTGTCGTCTGTCACTGGTGGCCACATGTATCATCATGTTCTCACCAATGCTGAAGTGCAAGTCAAGCATGCTGGTGGTAGAAACCCCACTCCCAGATCTGGCAGCTTGCAGATGCAAGTGACCCCCCTACTTCTCCACTGGTCAATGCCTTACCAACCCAATGGGTATGTCGCAGGGCGGGAAAGCTTTGTAGAATTAGATGTATCCTCAGGGTCTCCACCCAGCTATCCAGACCTCAGGATGCAAAAGTCACAGGCATGGCCAGTGGCACCTGCTGACCAGCCTGCAGCTGGAGCTCGTAACGATACTGGGTGAGCAGCTGTGACTCTCAAAATGACACAATCCCTTTCTACCGATGTAAATTTGGATGGACCACAGGAGGTTACAGCCCCCCCACCCTGAATATGCTTGATGTCAAGCTGCTGGTTGTTCCTGATAGGAGGACAGCAACCACTGATGTGAGCACTATCACTCATCACTGCTATCCACCCCTTCGGGTAGCTACTGCACATGTATCAAGCTTTCACGTCCATTGCTGATGTGGGAATGCCATGCCTGCTGTTGATGTGCAGGCTAATCAAGGCCAACAGGCAGACAGGCAGATCCAGCCTCTCAAGCAGCATTCAGACGCCTTGGGGTCAGCCTGAGCCTGCCACAAGGGACTTGCACTCCAAAGCTGGATCGCCGCGGCAGCAAGCACAGCCTGTGTCATCACAGAATGGGACTGCTGCAGCAGACAGATATGCCTCCTCCCGAGATGCCTTGAACAGGGTATGTATGATGAGCCTGCCTGTCTGCTGGTGTCTGGCGTGCATGGACCTTCCCCTCTTGCAGCTTGGTCCTGAAGCCATTGCAGTAGTAAAGATCATGAGCATTTGCACAAGGCTCCTGGCAAACCAGATTGCACTTGCTTGCCCACTGTGTGGCATTGCTGTGTGGGCCTAGTGTAATTATTTTGCTTACAGCATCCCCAATACAGGATGCAGTGATGAGCAGAGGATCAGGCTATGATGCCTCAGCAGCAGATGACAGCCCTGCCAACAGGTCTTGGGATGCAGACTCTCGACACAGACATGCAGTGCAGCACAGTCAGAGAAGCTCTAGTCTGGCTGTGCCCCCTGACAGCAGCAGACATGCTGGCAACAGAGCCTCCTCACAGCAATTAAAGCAGCAAAACAGCGCTCCAGCACAGCAAAACTCCAGCAGGCATGACTATGCTGGGTCTGGGCCACCTGATCATCTGCAGGCAAGGGAAATGTCAGAGCATCACAGCCTTGACCTGGATAAGCCAAGGACAGGCCAAGGCTCAGGTCAGCTTGCGGCTGGCCCAACAGACCGGCAGAGGCCACAGCACCAAGAGCACCAGCACAGGTTCGAGTCTGCAAATGACAGCCGCTGGCCAGCAGAGGGATCCGAAAATAAGCAAGCCAGAGACTTTGCAAGACCAGCTGCAAAGCCTTATGCCACTGATCAGTCCTTGCAGGTAAATTCATGACTTGTCAGACATACAGATGTGCTGGCATTTCCTGTCCCATCTGTATTGCCTTCATTGACATTGATCATCTTGTAGATCATTGCAGATGCCACAAGCATGATGCCACTGCTAGCAAGCCTGCAACAGCCTGTGTATGCATAATGCAGGCTATGATCAGAGATTCTCAAGGTCTGGAAGGCAAGCTCATGAAGCTGAATCAGGAAAAGGCAGAGCTGGAAGCTGAGTATGCCAGAATGCCCAGCCATGCTGGACGCAACCTCAAGGAGCGCAAGCGTAAGACAGATATTGAAAGTCGGTTTGAGGTGCTTGATCAGGACGTGAACAGTATAAGGTTGCAGCTGAAGAAGCTTGGCCTGAAATGACAAATTGTGACACAGCATACTGGTACACATTTGGAATTGTTACTTTGACACATATACACTTCGTAACTTGACTGCCATGGCACCACAATATGGTGTAACGCTCACACACAGCCCGTGATAACAAATTGGGGAACGACGAATGTGGAGCGGCAGCCTTGACACAGTCGTATCCCTTGATCATGCAAGCAGACGCTATGCAGCTTTTGTCAGATTGACGCAGCCCGACCTTGTGGCAGGCAGATCTGTTGAGGTAAAAACTGTGATCGCTACCTCCCGCAAGATATATGCAACTGGTCCCCACCGGTATATCCCACTTGCGTCCCTTCGCAGCAGTCTTGACTAGAGGCAACCTGTTACCCAACGCAAGTACAGCGAACGTTGGGGTGATCAAGCAATCTGTACTACGAGGTCATTCGACCACACGTTTTGCGGCGCCTTCTGCTCAGCTGCGTTCTGATAAACCGATCATATCATCAGAGATGACTGAAGAGCACTATCAAGTGCTGCAGCCTGTGAAAGTCACCTCGGACAGCCTTGTGACCTACACTGGCGACCGTATTTTGGTTGGGTGCTTTCCAAGAGCTTTCATCACTGAAAAGGATGCAGATGGCATTGTCCTGGGATTTGAGGTCTCTGGCCCTGGGCCCGTTGCCATTCAAGATATCGGTCTTGGCAAGGTGTGCTGATAGAAGCACGCTGCCCACGGTGACCTGTTGCACTTGCTTGTAGGTCAGCAGGCTGCAAGCAAGCATCTTTGTTGTCTGCAAGTGAGTATCTTTGTTGTCTGCAGCTGAGATGTAGTGCTTTCGTGAGCTCAGCTCGAAACAAGTTGTGGTGGATGACACCTCATTGGGGCTCGCAAGCACGAGACATACTTCCAGGTGACCTTGCTTACTCAAAGCACAGAGACCACACCTGCGGCACAGAGCATGTTGCTGTTTAGCTCTTCTGTGACTCCATGAAGATTTTGCTCTTCTACAACATACAAGTGCATCTGCCGCATAAGACCCTTGCTTGTGTCTGAGCTCAACCTGCCCCGCCAAACATCATAAGCTTACCAGCTTTCAGCGATAAAGCTATGCCCAGCCACATCCGCATGCTTGTTGTGCAGAGACGCAATTTGTGCTGATGCAAACACGTGAGGATGGTCCCTACGTGGTCCTCCTGCCCCTCATAGACAAGGGCACATTTCGAGCCACATTGAGACCGCCTCGCAAGGGCCTTGATGGAGCCAATGACTTGCGCATACGCATTGAAAGTGGTGATGCCTCTGTGAAGGAGAGCAAATGGGAGCGTGCTCTCTATGTTGCTGCTGGCAATGATCCTTATGCCCTGCTGGATGCAGCAGTGGCCAAAGCAGCAGCCTTGTCAGGCGGAGCTAAGCCTTTGTAAGCCCTCATGGTCAAGCTTCTCATTTTCCACTTCTGCAAAACAGGTTAATGATGTGGGTGCAGCTACCTGCTCTGATGGGTTTGTCATGTGGGTTTTATCTTGTGCAGCCAATACTTTGTGCAAATGCATGACTTCTTGCTGAAGCTCTGGCCTGCAAAGTAAAGCACACATCTCTGTTCTATGGCTCTGGGTGTTGTCTGTACAAAGACAAATTGCCTGACTGTTCAGCTTGCTTGCAGGTCTCAGAAGCAGATACCCAAGTCTCTGGATGTGTTTGGGTGGTGCACCTGGGATGCATTCTACTTCCGAGTTTCTGCCAAGGGCATCATGGACGGCTTGCGCAGTCTGAAGGATGCTGGTGTCTCTCCCAAGCTTCTCGTCATTGATGATGGTTGGCTGCACGCCCACCATACAGCACATGTCTGCCTTTGGCTCAACAAGTCTGCTGACTGCCTGCATTCACATCCTCTGATATCACAGGTGGACATGGCAAGGCCAGGCTCAAAATATCACTCACCATTCAGCCATTGAAAGACAACTGACATCATCGCAAGAGACAGTGAGAGTGCATGCCCAGCATCCAGGCCAGGATACCGACCTCTCTTTCGGTTGCAGGTTGGCAGCTGACAGAGGTGGATGAACCATACCGCAAAGCCGCAGCAGCAGCTCGTGTAGCTCAGGCTCGTGCCATCCAGACCCCTGCCGTTGCAGAAGGGATCACAGGGGGTGACCCAGATGCTGTCACGCGCCCAGGCCAGGCCACAGAACCTGATGCATCACAGTCAGCCCAGAGCATGCTACCACAAGGCACCCCCAGCAGCACCCAACCCACCAGCAGTGGCCAAGGCCTTCTCAGCTCAGCCAAGGAGCAGCTTTTGTCCTTGTGGGCGTCCATGCTGAAGCTGATCAGCACAGCAGTTGGCAGACTTCTGTACGCCTTGAATGCTGTCTTCGCCAGCATGGACTTCCCACAGTGGGCACTGGATGCAATGTCAAGATTGGCGAATGGTCCCATGAAGAAGAAGCTGCTAGAGTTGTACGCCGAAGGTGGAGACCACAGCCGACGCCTGTCTTCAGTGCTAGCCAATGGCAAGTTCTCATCTGTTCAAGCAGGCCCTGATGAGCCTTGGGAGGTATGCTGCATCCCACAAACAGAACCCCAGGTTCCTCATGCATATGCTAATCAACCAGGGTGCTGAGCCTTGCTGCCAGCTGTCACTCGATGCTGTCAAATTCCGGCATGCCAATTGCGGTCAAGCTGCAGAGAGATGCTGCCATCTATTCAATCTGTGTTGATCAGAATCTGGTTGATAATGTCACAGCTGACTGTACAGACAAATGTGCTTGCACAAGTCTGAACACAGTCCCTTGCAGCACCGAGCATAGTTGGTCCAGCACACGCCGGCATCTTGCACTGCTAAAACGTTTGAACAGATCTGGCACAAACTGTGACGGCATATTGTGCCATGCAGTGCTTTACACAAATCCTAAGTTGCCCATGTCTTGGAAGTTTCCTGATTACAAAGAGGCCCATATGGCATAGGCTGACCGGGAGCCAATGACTGCAGGGCGACCATAACAATACAGAGGATCTGACCAGTGTAGTGCAACATGTGAAGAAGGAGTTTGGCTTGGACTTTGTGTACTGCTGGCATGCCTTGCATGCCTATTGGAGCGGGGTCAGCCCAAGTGCTGCAGGAGTGCAGGCCTATGGCAGCCAAATCACCTTCCCAACACCCACACCAGGTACCTGCACTTTGACAGATGCTGCAACAAGCGCACTATCACAAATGCTGCAACACACGCACCACCAAGCTTCATGTCTGCTGCCTCCATGCTGCATGGTGCAAGTAATGGCAAGGCTCTACCTGCACCTGCCTCTCCCAGCTTGTTAATCACTGGACATATGGCGGTGGTATACAGATTGCGGTGGTATACTCAGGACTGTGCAAGCAAGGGAATGCTTGCACACAGGGCTTTGTCTGCTGATATTGTGCACAACCGGATGCAATGAAGGGTGTGGTGGCTAGGGCAGAAGGAGGTGACTGTTGACTTGCAGTGTTGCTGTGCAGGTATTGTGGAGCTTGAGCCGTCAACCCTGTGGAACCCCCAGGTTGTGGCTGGAATTGGGGCAGTCTCAGACCCAACCAAGCTGCACAAAGACATGCACACATACCTAGCAGGTGCATCTGCCCTGCCCATTGCCTGCATGTGTAGCTGTATGCAATGTGAGGCAAGCACTAGCAAACATGAGCTACTATCGCTGTACTTGCATTCTACACCAGCTTGACCAGTTCCCACCTTGTATGTGCACCTGCTGCCAGTGCATAGCCGACACAGTTATGCTTGCACACTGAACTTGTTTTGCCATGCACAGTGCAGTTTGTGCGATAGCAACTTGTGAGATGAATACAGTCTATGAGCAACCTTGTTGGAGTATTTTGTGCCACTTTTGCCTCATAGCACTGCTTGTTTCTTGCATCTGGGTGTGGCATGACAGTCTTGACAAGTCACTGATGCATTGTGTGTGCGTGTGTGTGCAGACTGTGGCGTGGATGGGGTGAAGGTAGATGTGCAAGGCACTGTAGGGCTGATGGGGTCCAAGCTGGGAGGGGGGCCAGACATGACTCGCAAGTACCATCAGTCACTGGAGCGCTCCGTGCAAGCAGCCTTCCCTGGCAATCACTGCATCAACTGCATGTGCCACTCCACAGAGAACCTGTACAGGTGTGACCTGCTGTCTGTCTATGGCAAACATGACCCAGCATTTAGTTCAGAGAAAGCAAGCCAAGATTGGGTTGGTCTCTGCACAATGATAGCGCATGGCTTACATGCTAATGCATGTAAGCCATGCATTAGCGTACTTTATGTGATAGTTGCAAACCATATTTTCTCAGCAGAAAAAGCTTGTGGCAGCATACTTGCACAAGCAACACCTGTCCAATCGAGCATCAGCTTTGGTGTGCCGTGTTTCTGGGCTAATTGTTAAGTGCGTGAGGTAGTGACTAGCCCTGTACTGATCCAGGATGGAGAAGACTGCTGTAGCACGTGTATCAGATGACTTCTACCCAACAGATGGCGCCTCTTGGAGCAGCCACCTGGGCATCTGTGCCTACAACTCCCTCTTCATGGCCCCCCTTGTGCAGGTACCACTTTCCCTTTTCACGCATCCCAGCTCTCTATAGCCTCTGTCAGTAGGGGTGGGATCATTGTGTTGTGGCCTTGCAAATACTGTGCAGCAAGCAGCACCGTTGGTGCATACATAAGCAGCCTGTCAGTCTTTGCATCCTCCCAGAAGCTAATTGCTTGCATGTCACGATGTCTCCCTCTTTTGCGCTGTGGTACAGCATAGTGTTTGCTGCATTCATGGGCCCTGCACTGCATTTGCTCCCCCTCGTCATCTTATATGGCTAACGCGAGAGGAAAGGCTGGCACAGGTGAAAATCAATCAATCAATCAATCAATCACCTTGTATGGACGCAAAGGCATCTGTCTGTGCCAAATGTGGTGCATTCCTGATTGACAGTGTGTCTGCAGCCTGACTGGGACATGTTCCACTCCAAGCACCCGGCTGCCTTGCTGCACGCCACAGCTCGAGTGGTGTCAGGCAGCGGCATCTATGTGAGTGACAAGCCTGGTGCGCACGATGTACACCTGCTGCAGCGTCTGGTGCTGCCCGATGGCAGTGTCATCAGGCCTCAGCTTCCAGGCCGTCCCACTCGGGACATCCTGTTTGCTGACGTACTCAAGGACAACAAGACCCTGCTCAAGGTATGTATCTCCCTTTGGTTGCTTGTATGCAGCACATGTTGTGCAGGCATTGACTACACATGCTTTTGTTTCTGCAGAGAGAGTCTGAATGTTTGCACAAGAACTGTGTAAGTGTGTGTGTCTGTGTCTGTGCTTTGGTTCTAATGGAGCATTTCCTTGTTCTTAACAGATGACAGGTGCTGGCTGGTTGCTGTAGTTCTGCTCAGATTCTAGGGCATGATTGTAGGGCTGAACAAGTGCATGTCAGGAGTCCTGATGACAATGAGTTGTCTTTCCAGGTGTGGAACACAAACCCAGTGAATGGCCTGGTGGGCGTCTTCAATGTGCAAGGCTCCTCCTGGAGCCGCAAGAAGCGCCGTTTCTTCACTCACGACCCCTTCCCCCCTGTCCTGGAGACCCTAGTCACCCCCACACACGTCCACAGCTTTGCCCAGCCTGGCAGCGCACCCCAGCACTTTGCCATGTGGAGTGACCAGACCCAGGCCCTTGTCCTGTCTGCTCACCAGGAGGATGGCATGACAGTCAGACTAGCTGCTGGGGGCAGTGATGTCATCACAGTAGCGCCCATCTTTGGGGTTGGCACTGCTGTACAGGTGGCTTGCATTGGTTTGGTGAACATGCTAAATGCTGGGGGAAGCGTGCTGAGTGTGAAGCTGCAAGAGGGGCAGGGCAACAGGAAGGGCATCTTCTGTGAGGTACTGGTGAAGGGTGCTGGGAGTTTAGTGCTGTATGCCAGTGCACCACCGGTGGATGCTCACGGCAATGGCGCAGGGCTCAGGCACAGCTACAGTGACCAACAGAAGAAGCTGACTGTCCAGGTGCCAGTCACATCTGACTTGCAGACGATGGTGCAAATTCGCTTCTGAAAACCGTACAGTTTGACTTAGGGGCAGCAATCATGGGTTTGGCAGTGCACAAGTGGTCAGCTGATGTCCAGCAAGTATTTTCCAAAATCTTGCACTAGCATGAATTCGTTGAGGAAGTGTGCAGTAGGGCCTCCTGAGTATTGTTTGATGTATACTCGGATGATGCCAAGAACCTCAACTTGTGTTTCCTGGCCTTGTACAGCCTGCAGTCTTTTGTATACTGTGTTAAACTTTGTACAGAGTCCTTTGTACCGTATGGTCGTTTGTAAAGCAAGTCATATAGCGCACTGGGATCACGTTTTCTATATTGCGCTGCAGAGCTGTGTCACACATTTTGTACAATGTGTACCCATCAGAATTCAGCTTCAGGGAATTCGCCTGTTGTGCTGACAGATCATGATCACAGACAAAGCCTAGGCCTTCATATCTCGTGTAATAGCTTCATTGACACAAGCTTTATTGCATGCCTCCAAAATCATGACCTGTCACATACCAATCAGTTTCGGGAAGGTAAGCTTACCAGCCTGGCACTGATGCAACTGTTACAGCAGCAACTTCCATCACCTGTTGTAAATGGCTACCACTCTTAAGGTCTCAAGAACAAACATGACTGTCATGTCATGAAACAAAATCTTGCTGGAAACAATATCCAGAACCACAATACACAAGCTATGAAAAGGACAATCCAGCAATGCCAGCAGCAAGCTTATGTCATTTCCTTCTGCTCAATTTGACTCTAAGTATGACAGGCAAATGCTGCATCATCACCCAAGCAGCCAGTGATGCAATTTGCTACTGCGTCATCTGGTTGCAGCTGCTGGCAGGCCCTGAAGCCTATGGTCATCTTGATTGCTGGAGCCTGCTGCCAACCATGATCACTGTCCACACTTATGACCTTTGCCGGGTGCACTCCATGAGCAGCTGGGATGGCAGGCTGGCCTTCTAGAGATTGTGCTGCATCACACCCCTGCTCACTCAAGGCACCAGCTTGCTGAGAGCTGTTGGTCTTCGCAGCACTGTCTGGTGCAGGTGGTTGCACAGAACTGCCATGTAGTGTATGCTGATGTATACTCTGCATGCTTTCATGCAGCATAGAGGCCCTGGCACAAAACTCCTCACTTTGAGCCTCAGAAGTAGACACATCTGCAGAGCACACAAGGGTCAGGCATGTGTACACTGATGGCCGTAATGCATGAGAGCCTTAGCTGGCAGTGACAGCTCACCTTCAGCATCTCAAACAGGCAAGCTTGAAAATGTCACATGGGTTTTGGCGATGCCTGTGATTGATCAGGATTTGTCAGGATGTGATAGGCAGAAGTGTTGCTGCTCTGCTGTCACCTGTGGGCTCGCTCTGACAGCTCACTCTGCCTGTGCTGGCCTCAAATGCCAAGCTGTGACGTTGTTGCCTTCCTTGGCTGACTGGACTCGCACTCGCACTATTGGTACAGTGGCCTGCAACAGCTGCCAAGCTCAGACCAGTATTGCCACGCCTCACTCATGGACCATATCAAACGATCACAGTGTGGTCACATAAAACTAGCAGTGTGCAGCATATGTGCATGTTGGATGATGCAGTTCAAACTGCAGGATGATCACTCACAATGACCATGCCTTTGGGCTTCAGTGTGAAAGCCTGTAGTACACACACATTCTGGGCTAAAGCTACAGTGCACCAGACCTGTGTCATGCTGGCTGATGCAGATGCCTGGAGGGCTCAGAGGGCAGTCTCTTAGCAGTGGCATGGGCCCATTTCTCTTGCACAGTGTGTGCAAGCAGCTGCTGGCAAGCTCCACGATGCCACACCCTGCACGCAACTCACTGTTTCCCCTTGTTACTTGCCTTAACACAGGTACACCTGCTCCAGCCTTGTACCTTTGGCACACCCAGCGTGGGCGGCTTCATGTTCCCTGAGTCCATACATCTCTGTTACATAGGAAAGCTTTGCTACCATACATCAAAACTGGTGGTGGCAATTGCTTTCTGAACCTGTGAAATGGTCCTCCTGGCAATTTATGCGCAGCTGTGGTTGTTGTCAGTGTTTGTGTACGACCTAGGTACAGCCATACCAACACCTTCTACTCCACACAAACGGAAAGACAAACAGGAAGCTGCAGCAGCATGAAACAGACATCCAACACATCATTCATAGCAGTTGCGCGATACGTCAGTATTTATAGCCAGAACCGCTTTGCTGACCTCTCACCTGCCAAACATTGAGAAGTAGCTGCAGTGGCAGAGCGAGGCCACAGACACACACAGAGCACACTGTGCTGTACAGCCACAATGATCAGGCTCATGCACACTGTTGCCTCTGCTGTTGTACACCCTAGGCCAGTTGCACTGTGGCTATGACTAGGGATGTGCAGATCTTGCAGCATGGCCAAGGGGGGATGGGAGGGGGTCCGCTGAAAGAGGCTCAAGCCCCAGCAGAGGCTCCACACAGCTTGGGTCACCCCTGGACTTGCATGGCTGGCAACAGCAGCCCCCCTGTGAGCGCCATGGTGAGCTGATAGTTCAGTTTGTGAGCAACAAGGTAAAAAAGGGAATTTGAAGCCAGACAGGAGGATGACACAGAGATGTTGAGTAATGGTGTGTCATTGTCAGAAGGTAGTAGCTGCAGGCAAGTGCTGAGTAGTTGTTCATACAGCCAGACTGCCGGGCTGTCTGTCAAACATGTGGTGGATGGTGAGAGTGCCACTGGCCTTGCTGGTGCTGCAATGATCATGGTTTCCAGCGTTTTGCTGGGTTTGCACAAGTCACGGTGTGTGGTTGCGGTGTAGGCTGACCACGCCAATTCCCTGGTGCCAAGTGCAAGCATTGTCATGATGCTGCATCTACGCAACACCCACAATGACTACAAAATCTGCCTGTTCATCTGAAAGGCCCAGGTATGACTGTCGTACCTGTGAAAGAGGCAGGCCTGGGGTGACCCAACAAAGGCCTCAGGCTGCTGTGCAATAGCACACGCCTCCAGCTCAGTCAGAGCTGCTTCCAATATATTCAAAATCTGCGGATGCAGGTATCATTCTTGTTGTCTGAACAGCCAAGAGAGTTCTCTGACAGGCACAGTACAAATTCAGCAAGATGTTGATAGTGTTGACTATGTGCACTGCTTGAGATTGGGCCATGCACAGTACAAATTCAACATAATTTTGATTTTCGTGGCAAGGACTGACAGGTGTCAAAGCATGCTTTGGGGTTTGTGCCAGATTTGCACTGCTGATACTGCTGCTTGATGCATGATCGAAATTCACAACAGCCAGGCCTAGGGGACTTGCCTGTTGTGAGCCTGTGATGGCTGGCACACCAGTGGGGAAGAGTGTGGACAGTGCAGAGGCGTGCCAGCCATTCACACAAAGCTGATGGAAGACAGAACCTATGAGCAGGTCAAATTGATGGCCAGCAGCTGGCGTCAGACAGCTCTCAATTGTGCCAGCTGCTGCAGTCCTTGTCTTGAGATCCTGCACTTGTGAAGTCACCTGGAGATCAGCTTGGCTATCCGCTGCTGCTTGATGCAGCACGTGTCGGTACGACATTGAGCTTGTTTCAATGGCAGGATCAATGCGCATTATCTCAGACAGAAGGTTGTTGGAGTGTGCAGAAACGCCAGGCTGAAAGCATGACGGACCTACCTTTGGATGGTCTGCATCAAGCCTTTTGTCCTGAAGCCAATCATCAAGTGGTCCCATGACATTGCACAGCAGGTTGCTAATTGCAGAAGCCAGCTTGAATGCAGAGCCATCAGGTAGCTTGAGTGGCCAGCAAAAGACCAGCAGCGCATTGTTCTGCAATCAGCAGCTCATAGAGGGTATGATGCATGAGGTGTGTAGCATCTTGAAAATTTATGTGGATGTGTCTTTCACTAACCTGGCAGACGACATAAGTCACCTTGAAGCCTGGAGAGGGATCTGGGAATGTGACACACCGCACCTACTGTTGCAGCAAGACAAAATGCTTCCTTCTTCCGGGAGTCAGCACAAGGGTGATGCAGCAGTCAGCACAAATGCAGGCTGCTGCTATGATAAAGGCCTCCCTCACCTGCTGACCTGTCACTCTTGAGGTGACGCCAGACAAAGCCACGAGTAGAGAGCTCATTGCTGTTGCCCGGGCAGCATGAGCCGGACTGTTAGGATATATGTGAAACACCTGTAGACAGGAAGGTCAGGTCTCTGTGTCTGGAGACTTGCGACAACGTGCCACAGCTCTTGCCTGTGGACTAGAGTTCTGTTCACTTGTCCCCACTTCAAGCAGCATAGCCCAGGGACATGCTGCGTCAGCGGCTGACCTGCTCATCTGCTTTTTGAGCGAGTGATCACAGATCAAGTCGCTCAAAGAAAAACTTCAAGTGTTCAAGGAAATGGTGGGGAAAGTCAGACAGCAGGTTTTATCCGATGCATCGATTGAGTTGCGCGCGCCGGAGTGTCTTTGAGCCATCATGAGCACCGTTGCCGACTGCAATGAACATGCCCAGTCAACTCAGTCACCCAGTCAACGGATTCTCAGAGGAGACCAGTCAGCATCCATCAGGTCAGCTTGCCGATCGAGACCTCAGCATCAGCGTACGTGAGCTTGCTTCAGCCACAACGATAGGAGTCGTCAGAAGCCAATAAGCTTGCTGTCTCTGTCCACCACATTGGCAGGCATTTGGGTGCTGATAATATTGCTGACCTGTTGTAACGGCTCTGCTGCTCGTTTTTTTGTAGTCAACTTTTGCCGCTGGTATCATTACCTGCAGCTTGCTCTCGAACTCCAACTGCGTGAGACTGGAGAGCCATGGCATCTCCAAGCAAGCGCAGAGAGATGGACGTAATGAAGCTGTAAGTCTTCGGTTTTATGTGCTTCGACACGCGCTTGTCGACCCATGCGGTGTGCCGACTGCTGTTAAACGCCTACCTCGGTTTGCAGGATGATGAGCGATTGGAAAGTGGATCTGGTGAACGATACCATCAGCGAGCTATACGTAGAGTTCAAGGGGCCCCCAGACAGTGAGTCAAATGGAACATCTTTTTAGCTGTACCTCTAGTCTGTGAAAGCAACCCGTGTAGACACTATGCACAGACATACCCAAGCTGCAGGTCCTTACACTGGCGGCCACTGGAGAGTACACGTGGAGCTTCCAGAGGCGTACCCCTACAAGTCGCCTTCCATAGGCTTTTGCAACAGAATATACCACCCAAATGTGGATGAAACGTGAGACATGCCTGCCTGCTCCGTCTGTTGCGACCCAAATGCATCATGACACCACATGCAATGCCCTTGACTTGATCAGAGCTGTGCGATTGACACCATGAAACTATAATGGCTGGCTTCTGCAGTGCTGGCAGTGTCTGCCTAGATGTCATCAACCAGACCTGGAGCCCCATGTTTGGTAAGCGATCTCACTTTCCTCCATTCAGCTACTGACTCCCTGATCAATTCGTATCGCCCATGTTCATATGGTTTCTCACTAAGCCCCACCCTCGATGCGACTGCAGACCTGTTAAACATCTTTGAGACTTTCCTACCTCAGTTGCTGTTGTACCCCAACCCTACTGATCCGTTGAATGGAGAGGCAGCAGCTCTGTTGATGCGGGAGCCTGAGGCATACAGCACCAAAGTCAAAGGTGGGCTCAAGGCACCTCCTTGCTTATGAACAGTGCTAGCTGGGGCAGTGCTAGCTGGGACAAATTTTGGCCGCTTCATCATCAAAAGTCATGCTTTGGTGCCAGTTCATGCTACAAATTTGGCATAGTCTTGGGCTGCGTCACTGCAGACAGGACATGCATTCTCTCACCAGACAAAGGCCTGGTGTTCGCATAGTCTGCTCCTCAGGCAACGGTCATACTTGTCAATTCATAATCTGCTGACATACCAGATCGATGCTGCTGCAATGTTTGATGCTGTCACAGAGACTCTATCTCATCTCTATACTGCTGCCGCTTAGGCACAATTCCATGTGTTCAAAACCTGAGACCTTGGTGCAGAGTATGTCAAGAGGTTTGCCAAGAAGACAGACGCGGAGGAGCCTGCTGCCAAGGATGCAAGTGACGGCACGGGCAGTGATGGCTTTCTGTCCAGCAGTGATGATGAGGAAGATGACCTACCGGCATCTGGAGGTGGTGGTGGCATGACATGACAACAGCCCTGGTTTGGCGGCATGTTCAGCTATTAGTTTTGTGCAGTAGCTAGTTTTCAGCTTACGGCCATGGACTGATGACTAGGGGACCTAAAGACATAGCTTAGCTATTGTGATTATCCTGTACTAACAGAAATCATGTTCAAGCATAATTTGCCTACTTGTGTGTGTGCTGCAGCTTGTGAATTTCAACTTTGTACACCAGTTATGTTCTGTATGGATCATTGCCCTAAAGTTGAAGTATCTAGACAAATGTCTCCACATCATGTTGTACATGTAGCTCAGATGGAGTCAATCCTCCCCGTTAAATTATCTTCATAAGCCATACCAGATTGGGCCCTTAACAGATTGTGTTGGCAATTTGCCAAACCCAAGACTGTTGTAATACTGTTGCTCAAATCAGTGTTTTGCAAAGCAACTTGACTTGTACACTGCTGTTGCACCCACTGCCATTGAGCGAGCTTGCACAGCATGTTCTGTCGATAAGCGACCTTCGAGCTATAAGTTGGTCTGAAGAGACTAGGTGTGGACCCATGTACCAATGATGAGGCTCACAAGGCTGTGGGAGACTAAGTGCAAGAAAGGCCTGACAGATAAGGTTGATGACAAGCTGTGACACTCCCAGATGATGTTTGGAGGACCTTTCTCCAGGCACGCAGTGATTGTAGACAGTCCATGTTGGCATATGCATTACGTCCTATGCAGGACAGCAGATGTATCTCAATCGAATGGGAGACGAGCTGATGCCACACTGCAAACAGGGTTATGCAACCATCTGCTGAAGTAGTTGGCTGGAGTATCATGTACGTCATGTGTGACAGACCAATCTCTAGGGCTCGAGTAACGAATGATGGCACTGCAGTGTAAGTACCAGACATAGGAACTAGCCTCAGACAACAACACTTCAGTCTTGTGCATAGGGCAAGGAGATTTGGTGCAATCAGCTGTATTGCAATCAACACGGCCTGTGTCAGTCTCCTGAGCACTGTCTTGAAGCTGCACAGCAGCGGTCAGATCAAAGCGGAGTATCTAAAGTAGCGACAGTCTGGGCTGCCGGCAGCATCAAGGTGTTCACTTGCACAACAGCGGTGGGCTGAGCAGCACAGACTTGGCAATATTGCAGCTCCTAGCTTGGCACAGATCATACACGCCACATACAGCAGTGAGTCAGATACTGGTTGGTACATATTCAAATGAAGCACAACTGAACGTTTGTGCCTTTCAGGGAGTTTGCTCTTGTAGCACAGACATAGCCAAAACTATTTGTGCCACAGAGTGGCCTCCTCTTTGTGCCAGGCGACAACATCTACCTATTGAACTTGTAGGTGAGGCTCTGTTTGTTGACAGCTTTAGGCCTTGGAGCATCTGGCCTGCCACGCTTGCTAGCCTGCCCTCTGCCATATTGTGCAATGGCCTTTTCTCCAGTACCAAACTCGGCATAGTAGTTGCCTGTGGAACCTGAAATTTTGGACATGGAGCCAGCTGTGCGGCGGGCAACCGCTTTGGCTGTTTTGCTGACATCATCAGCTGCTGTGTCTGCTTCCTCAGCAGCTTCATCCTCTCCTGCCAGCAAGACTTCAGCTAGCAGCTCCAGCTGCTGTGGCTGCTTGCTGAAAAACAAGTTGTCGCCCTCTGCAGAGCACACAAACATCAGGTATATTTTGCTGCTTGTGCATTTGCCAAGGCATACGCCAGCAGCACTTCAGCCAGCAAGTTCCAAACAGGCAGGTAAATAAATATGCTGCCGACTTCAGACTGAGCAGTTGACATAGACAAGATGCATGGACAAGCAAAATTGACAAGCAAGCTTGGTGTCCATGAGTGCTGTCAGCATGATGAAAGGTAATGCACAGAAGTGTGTAATCATCAGGCAGGCTTCCATCAACACTGCAGACATGTGTGATCCATGTGATGTTTGCCTGAGCCTGCTGAGTCAATCTGGTGGCAGAAGCATGCAGTGCACCTGTAGCATCCAGCAGGTTGGTGATGACTTTGAAGCTGTAACCCTGGTCTATAAGGAACTGTTGCCTCTTAGTGCTATAGTACATCTCTTGAGTGTCCTTGGACACCAGGGTGTAGAAGAAAGCATTGTACTCCTCAGCTCCGGCAGCTCCTGCACATCACATGGGCCATCAAACACAGACCCAACAAGATATGATTTTTTTTCCAGCCCAGAATGTACTCTGTGCATAAGGCATCACGTTCATCACAGGTCTGTTACCTCCAAGTCCAGATAGCTCAGATGATGTCATCTAGAAGCTCAAGGTCACCCTCTGTAGCACATCCTGATCACTGATCTACAGATGGCTTTCAAGATGTATCTTCAGCTACATAACAACTATTGAATGACGGTCTGCAGGATATGGCGAGCATTTGCAGAGGGGGCGTTGAAAATGATGCAGCGTGCAAAACAAGATGGTGTCACCAGGCTTGGCCTTTTTGGCTCTGAGGATGCGGCCGAGGCGCTGTGCCTCCTGGCGCCTGGAGCCAGCATGACTGGAGATCTGGATCAGCACATTGGCCTCTGGGATGTCAATGGAGTTGTCACCTACCTTGGATAGGAACACAGTGTTCACCTGCACCACAGCATCATGATCACAATCATGCATGCCAACACATGCTTACTTGGTGCTGACCAGGTGTTCACTGACGACTTGTACAGCTTGCGCAGAGCAATGCATGATGTCAGCACAGACACTCGCTGCAACCAATCATTGCTTGCATCAGCTCCAATGTGCAGAATGCTTACTGCGGACATGTAATGGCAATGTTCAGCAATGTTGAACAGTGCCATGCAAGCTGTCCTGCTGAACCCAGCTAGCACTTGCATGCAAATCTGACCCAGGCTATGGAGGGAGTCATGTGAAGTTGAGTGATCCTTGAGCACAGCCTGATACAACAAAGATGTGGCGTCATTCACGACCTCTTCTCAATCCCAAAACATGTATGTATTCACAGAAACACCCATCTTACAGTGCAAAAGTAAGAACAGAAATGCTTAGGGACAGTTGAAATGCGTTTCTACTTTGTGGAGATGCATAAGGTGAGGTAGGATGCAAGGGTGACAGAGGAGCAAAGGGGTAGTTGACCTGAGGGTTGTGCTTGAAAGCGTGCAGGACTCGGGTGCGTTCAGCATGGCTGGTGCCGCCATAGATGAAGGGCTTCTTCAGCACCACAGCATAGTTACGTAGCGAAAATATGTTGTCTGAGAAGACAATAATCTTGTCCCCTCGCACCTGTGCATAAAGCAGACAGCCTGACAAATGTCTGGAGCCTCTGGTACTGTTCAAGAAGTATGCATGCGGTTTGAAGATACACGCAGCCTCTGTGGAATGTACTAATGCCTGCACATTTGCCATGTTGACTGTGATGCATTCCAGTCTTGCAGATGTCTCCAACACTTCCCTTGGGAACAACGAATGTACCCTCATTGCACCCTGGCTTTGTGAGCCGAAAGCAGGCAGATAGCTGGATGGCTGAAGAGAGGGAGTGTCTGGTGCAAGTCTCACACCTGTTCATGGTACTGGATCAGAAACTGGCATGCCTGGAACTTGTTGGGGTTCATGGCATACAGCAGCTTCTGCTTTGTTGCATTTGAGGGCTTCAGATACTCTCTGTAGAACTCCTGCGTCACCAAACACCATGTATCAGCTCACCAGCCACCAGTCTTGACCCTTTCAACCACTCGTGGAAGTCAGACATGGCACAGCACCTTGATCATGCATGCATGCAGGACTATACCATGGCAAAGGATTGCCTGGGAAAAATCAGGAGGCCACTATGTTCTATTGTAACGCATGGACTGTCCAGGTGGGCTAACAAGACACAGTTTTGTGACTGCTGAAGATCAGGCACAGCACAATATTGGCTGCTGGTATTGTGACAGCACAAAGGCCCCGATGATGTAATACGTGATGGTTTACATTGAAAAGGATCATTGTTATGGTGTTTACTTTACTCAAGAACAAAATGCCTGGATGCAGTGCTCAAGGGGCAGCTGAGGCTATGAGGTGCATATGCAGACAGGCCATGAGAGCAGCAGCTCATGCTGTGCTGAGCAAACACTGACTAGATTTGCGGCAACAAGGGCAAATGGTCTGATCAGCACAGAAACCCGCCTTGGTCATGGGGCACCAGACTTCGGCACACTGGACGTTGGCAATGTGGCCGGCCCGGGTGAGGTCCAGCCAATTGGCCTCATACAGCTTGGGGCCAATGAGGAAGTTGAGGTCGGCAATGCGCTCGTCCTCACGCACCAAGGTGGCTGTCAGGCCCAGCTTGCAGTGAGCCTTCACAATGCCAATGACCTGTAACACAGTAACAGCGTGCAGCATGTGCAGGAGCAGACATTTGGAGTCATGAAGAACATTTGCGCCACAGGCTGGTGCACTGGCATGCCATCGGCTCTACAATGCAGCCAGTGGTCTCCAGCACCTATCAGCTGGCAGGAGGGTAAACAGGCTTGCAGCATGCAGAATTTGGATTTTTGAATTTTCGAATTTGAAACAAAGTCCAGCATGTCCTGTGGCATGTCCTGCAAGACTGCCTGCACATTGATGAAGGCCTCCAGCAGTATGTTTGTCACCTTCCTGAACATCTGAGCTGGGACGACATGCACTTCGTCCATGAGCAGCAGGCCCCACTCGCGGCTGCGGATCTGGTCCATCACGCGAGCGCTCTCCTCGCTGCGCTTGCCGCTGAAGGCAATCATGGTGTAGGTGGTGATGGTCACCCCACTTACCCCTGTCAGCCCCTCCTTCTGATCCGATGTGAACCTGAACAAACCAGGCAGCATCATCAGCATCAGTCAACATGCATGCTGGTGACACTGCCTTTACCTGTCTCTGTCATCACACCAGCCTGAGTTCTAGCACTGCAGCAGACCAGATTGTGGTGCAATTGGAGACAAGGTTTGGCCGCAAGGTTGTCGTCAAATAAGCACAAGCATTAGCGTCTCAACAGCCAGAAGAAGGGCAGCAATGCAGCTGCTGCATTGGCGAAAAAGCCCTGCAAGAGCCAAATGAGCATAGCGATGTCGGGGCATAAGGGCACACTGATGGCAGGTGACCTTGAGATTTGGTGATCCTGGAGGCCTGTCCACAGCTTGAACTGATGCTTCCACTGATCCACACTGACACTGTTGGTCACCAGGCACAGCACACTCTTCTTGATGCGTGATGCTGCTGCTACCCCCACCAGGGACTTGCCAGCTCCACAGGGCAGAACAATGATACCTGCCAGCCCACAGCGTCTCAGATACAGCAGGCATGATGCAGTGCAAGGTACCATGCCCTGACCTCCAGAATCCAGGGCAGGGCTTGACAAACTTTACATTCTCTGATGTTTGCTGCAGCGTTCAATCCATCCAGGCTGTGAGACATTGGAGAAAGATAGCAGCCATCAAGCCGCTTGTTGTACATAGCAGAAAAAGGGTGAAACCCGCCGTTCCTGATGATCCGTGATGTAGTCTTGTGACCGGGCAATGCTATCTGTTGTCTGTTCCATGGCACATTATTTGGATGCATGGGGCTTAGTCAGAGTTGGTGATCAACCCAAACAAGGAAGTTTGCCGTGCACAGAAAGGTAATTTTACGGTGGGCACAGCAGGCGAAACCATAATTACCTGAGCGTGCACGCCCATTGCCAAACATCTTGCTCAGGCTCTTCTCCTGATAAGGCCTCAAGCTCACATGAGGCTTGAGGTCAATGCTGAGATCTGGATTTTGAGTGTCATTGCGGAAATCGTATTCTTCCAGCATGGGATAGTTCAGACCTCCAGGCAAACAGCGCTGCTTCACATGCTCAACCTGGGCACATTGACACTGCATCAGTTGCACAGCACCATCAAGGTTAGCAGTGGTCAGCTTACGCCCTTCACCAGCCAGATTGGGCTGATTGAGCGCTGCTGCTCTGCAGACATCAGACTCATAGCTCAAAGCTGTTGAAACATAGTGAGAGTGTGTGCCTGCTTGGCCTGGTACAGACTAGCTGCAAGCACCCTCTGGGTCAGCAAGAGTACCTGTGGCTTTGATCCCTCAACAATCACAGCACTGCCATTTTGACCACACAAAAAGGAGACTCAAGCCAAGGAGAGGTCCATTTTGTGCCGCCAAATTAATCTCAGCGCGCCGACCAGGAGCAGCCTGACCACTGACAAAATGAGCATGCGCACTCTGTTGGGCTGTTTCTCATAGAATGCATTGCATTGCATCACACCTGGGTGGAGTCGATCTCAAAGGAGTGCAGCATCCTGTCAGGGTCCACATCCATGGCTAGAGCAGCAGCGGCAGCAGAGCTTTGGTCTGCTGTCCCAGGCAGGCTGCTGGAAGGCTGCCACTTGTCCTTCTCAAGCTGTGCAGGCTCAGCGTCATTGTCTAGATCATCCGTTGGATCTGCTGCATCCACATTGGTGAGATCAATGGCAGCCTGCTCCCTGGGAGCATTGGCGACGGTGAAGTCTGCTGCATTGTCCCTGATCACTCTTGCCCTGCTGATTGTCTCATCCTGAGAGCACACACTTGATGTTATTAGACAGACAAGCAGTAACAGGACAAGCTACAGAATTCCTGATGCATCCAGCCCTGAAATATGGACTGCTTCTGTGACAACAACAGGCAATAGCCTGCAGCAGTTGGCAGGCCAAATGTGGATCAAGCACACAGCAGCATGCCTCTGTCCAAGACAGTGATAAGATCCAGCAAGTCTACAGTCTGCAGTTTGAGTGCACAGGCTGATGAGCTGGTAGCAAACCTGCAACAGGGTGTGCAGCACATCTGGGAAGGGGCTCTCCACAAAGAAAGCATTGCGCTGGAGCACCAGCTTGACTTTGCCATAGTTGCCTGTACTGGCGTGTACAAACTGGCGAATCTCTGGCGGCAGCGAGACCTGCCAAAATGACACAGGCGTTACAATGTGGTGGTAGTGGACCAAGCAGCTCTCATGACTACCAAAGTGTTGGGCAAGCAAACCATGGTACTACGTTTGAGCAGGCAATGCGATAATTTATGAAGGATTGATGCCGGTGTGTCATTGAGCATGTTTAAGTTCAAAACAGCAGACTTCCCTCTGTATGACGTAGGCTATGTTACCTTGGATAGACGATTCAGCACTGAAACAATGGTGTCTGTCTCCAAGCCCACAGACACGGCTGCGTAGAGAGAGTGTGGGGTCATGACATACTCATGCACTGACTCAGGCCGGCACACTGGCTCTGCCACGGCAATGAGGAAGTCATACGCCTGTTTGTAGACAGGTGAGTACGTCTCCAAAAAGATTCTTCCATCAGGACAGACCCACAGCGGCCTGAAGCACAGCAATGTATATGTTTGATGTGTGTGTGAGTTTGTATGTGTGTGTGGCATGTCAAGTGGGGTAAATTACATTGAAAAGGGACACATGCATGGTAGTTGCAGGGTGGTAGCAGCTAAGACTGTTGCAAAGGTACTGTTGGGCAATGGAAATGAACTTGAGCACTGGAAATGCAAAGTGAAGGAGGTTTGACATGCTTGGTGTCCATACAAGCTGCAAGTTACTGGTCAGTGCAGTGGCCGCAGCAGAAAGACTGACTGCTTGCCTGTTCTGGTGATCAGGCTTGAGCTGCAGCTTGGAAAAGTCTGCTTCGTGCTCATCTTCGTGGCCGAGACGAATGTAATCGTCATCATCTTCTTCTTCGAGCTCCTCGAGGTCATCAGCACCGACACCAACAGCCTCTGCACCTATAGGAATCTGCAAGCACCAGAGTCACGACTTCAGCTTCAAGATTTGGCACATCTTGATGTAAGCATCTGCAAGACTTGTTACCATCCACTGTGCATTTACACAGCTGCTGATGTGAGAAGGTGCAGCAGGTGCGTTGGTGTGCAGCAACCAATACAGGCACAACAGAGCCTGCAATGCAGCTGCAGAAGCTGCAGAAGCTGCAGCTTGCAGTCTCATATTTAGACAGCTTCAAGATTTGGTCACCTCTGCATAAGCTTCTTCATACCCCTCATCCTCGTCACGAAATCGCTTACTGCTGTTGGCTCGCTTAGCTCTCCTCGGTGCAGCAGTGGAGGTAGAACCCTGTGTACCAGCATAGGCTTCTCGAACAGACCAGGTGCATGAAAAGGAATTCCACAGTAAGGCAAGAGATCCAAAGCTGACCTTCTTGTAGCCAGCGTCTGCGTCTTCGCCTTTCTTTCGACTACCAGCTTTGCCAGCTGACTTAACGCTGATCTTTGGGGGCATGCAGCGCCGGGCAGACTGGCAAATGGAACGTCTGCAACAATAGTTCGCCGAAGCTCAAGCAGTTCAGACAGGGTAATCGAAGACTGTAAGCGGAAATTTTGAGCTAACGAGAGTCTTTTGTGGAGCTGTGGTGAAAGCGCAACAGGAAACGGTTTCGGAGCTGGTCTCGGAGCTAGGTCCGAAACCCGACATTCCCACAGAATCCGTTGCGGCGATGCTTTCTATGGCATCGCATGCATTGACGCTGATGGCCGGCATGTCGCTGTTCAGCCATAATGTCAAGTCAACGTCAAAGAGCTGCTCACAATTTGGACAGCAGTATGACGAGACCCGTCGTTTATGAAGTATACTCACTTGATCATCTAACTGATGGAGGTAAACGCTGCTCGACTTGAGACCACTTACGGGCAGATAATTTGCCGCACGCAAGCACACCCAATGAAATATGTCGTCCCAAGAGCGCCTGAGCATCGTGTAACACGTTGCCTACGTTTTCAGGTGTTGCCCCCCTTCCGCAGTGCAACTCTGCGTGACATCCAAGATGTCTGTGGCCGGCTTCGCCTTGACCTTCGCAGCCGGACTTGTGACCGGGTGGCTTCTGAAGACCTTCCTAGCGTGGAGGCAGCAGCAGTCTCAGCAGTGCCCTGGTTCAGCTTTACCTGTACCCTTTCCACCCCCAGAAGACCTTGTGCAGGCGGTCAAAGATGAGCAGCTTGTACTCCTGGCTGGTACTGGACTTGTTGCCAACCTGTGTCCCAAGCCTGTCTGGTTGCCAGCTCACACAAGAGAGTTGGCTGACGTGCAAAACGCCAGCAGAAGCTGGGAAGGCCTGTATCAAGCACTTTTTGGCACAATCAAACGCCAGTATGGTCCAGACTTCTCAGCAGAGATTGACAAGCTCTTGATGGATCCAGCAGGTGAGACAGACCTCTTCTCTACCTATTGCGTTAAAGCAAATTCAGCCAGAGTCACCGAGCAGTCACAGAGTTGTACACTGATAGTGGTATGCATATATACGCAGGGTTTGATTATGCAGCAGCACAGGCGCTGCTGCTGAAGGGGATGCAGGTCATCAAAGGCTTTCCTGGCCATCCTACTGCAGATGAGAAGGTGTTTCTTGGGGAGTTGACATTGGTGTTGCTGCAACAACTCCAGGTGCAGCGCTGTTCTGTCTGCAGGCATGTTGGCGTTCATCAGCTCCCCAGAAAGGCTGGACGTGCATGCAACATTGCTCATCTGCTGCTGATTGGCTCGCCACTGCCACTAGCTACCGCCAAACATGTCACCCTGTTGCCATGTTATGCACCGACAGTATAGTCGCTGCAGACCTGAAGCATCTTTAGCAGATGCTTGTGATCATAATTGGCAACATGCATGAGGCAAGCACAAGGCGGCAGATTGTTGCAAAGCTATTTGAGGCTGCAGCCAACATGCAGTGTCTGGTGTGTGTGTGCAGCCAGACCTGGATAGCATGACAGCGCACGCAATCCGGTCACTGGGCAAAGTAGTCAAGCTTGCTTTGACGACCAACTACGATGGCGTGCTGTCAACTGTTTTGGGCAGAACAATGACGTCACCAGCAGCGGTCTTACAGCGTTGGGGATCTGCTGTGGATTATGTAAGAGCAGGGGAAGCTTCAGGGACAGTTGCCAGGCATAGAAAGGAGCTAATACAGCTGCATGGCAGTGTGTATGATAAGGGCTCAATTGTCCTGCTGGACCCGGAGTACACCGCTACTCAGACAGACTTCCAAAAGTTCATGCTGCCACTTGTTGGTCAGTACAGCTTGCTGATTATTGGCAGCCGCGGTGGTGCACATGATGCTCACTTCACACCCATGTGGCAACATGTAGCCACAAATTGGAGAAGAGATGACTCATCTGATGATTCAAGCCACCCTGTGCATACTGTACTGGCTCTAGAGCGGGAGTCATCTGCCATTCGTAGAGAGTTTTACTCTGACGCTGTCTTTGGTGATTGGGCCAAAGAGCATATTAGGGTTGTCGAGTATGGAACCCAGCATGCACAGCTAGGTCCGTTTTTGCACCAACTGGCTGCACAGGCAGGCCTGGAACCAAGCAATAGCAGCAGGTTGACCATGTAAAGATTCTAGTAGAGGGACATGCGTGATGTTCTTATGCCCTAAGAGAGGCATATATGTGGTGCTGCCACCCCTGTTGTGCACGTCCTTGGTTTTGCACACCATCAGGAAGACCTTGGCAGACAACATCCGTTATATCGCCTGCTTGGCAGTTCAAATACTAAAGTTGACCTTGGCAATGTGCTTAACAACAGTGCAGCTGGCATCTGCTGCAATGAGATATGATTGCTTGTTCAGGTCCAACATGTTTTGTTGACTGCCTGTTGTGTGCGTACCTTTGGGATGCAGCAAATTTTGCACATGACACAGCACAACATCTTACTTCAAGTGTTGCTCATGGCTCCACCAAGCAGACTACGATAGCAACAAAGCCTCAATGGATTGCCAGCTGTAGCACCAAGTGCCAATCTTTGGTTTTGAACTATCCACAGGGGAACACCTAAGCTCATATGCGTACTGCATACTTAAAGAAGAAAGCATACAAAACGATAAAAGCCAATAGCCCCTCACTCTGGCGGCTATGTACATATATGTAGGATGTATTAATCCTGTTGAAGAGCATGTATATACTTCAGGAAAATGCAGTGCTGCATTGTATATGACATATACTATGCAGGAGGAATGGACCAGGAGAACAACCAAAGTGGTGATGCAACAGTCTGCAGCCTGTCTTCCTGTCTTCATGGGCTCAACCCAAAAGGGAGTTGCAAAAAGCAGCCTCTAGCAGCAGGATCTTGTTGCATCATTGACCAATACTGATACATACAACCAGCACAAACACAATCACCAAACAAACCACTCACCTGACTGCAGCAGGAACTGATATACTAGCATAAGGAATAGCAGCTTGGCCCACAGCTGTGCCTGCTACCCTGCTATAGGGTATGACCAGGAGCTGTCTAGTGAACAGGGACTATGATGTACATAGTAACAGTGTCGCAGGTAGATGATCATAGTATGTGCATAGGGTAGCCCTCAGACATCATTTCCAGAGGGTCTTCAGCCGCCAAGACAGTGAGTTCATCCAAGGTTGCAATGATCTGACTGAAGCTGGGCCGCTCATCTGCATCTGGATGCATACATGCCAACCCCAGTTCCTGCAAAGTTCATCCACCTGCTTTGAGGATGCTGTCATGACTGCAAGCACACTGCATGCAGCTGCCAGTTGTTGAAACATGTTGCCGCATATGTCTTCTGTGCTACACGTCCTGTTTCTGCACACTAATACACTTGCAGCAACACTGAGCAGCATCCATCACTGCTGACTCAGCAGCAAGAATCTGGCTCAAAGACTCTCAGGCTGTGCGTGCGTGTCATGGAGGGTGGAGAATGAAGCTGGCTGACCTCAAAGCGGGCAGGTGTGCCATAGGGGAACTCCAGCTGCTGGTCCAGGCCACAGATGGTGTGCACAATCTGGGCGTGGCGCATGCCAGCCCAGGGCCGCTGCCCTGTGTACATCTCCCACAACACCACTCCAAAAGCGTACACATCCACGGCCTGGCTCAAATCACCTGCCAGTTGCAACCCAAAGTGTCAGCATGAATCTGCAGCACAATGCAGAGCCGCATACACTACACAGGCATGCTTTGCCTCTGCACGACTATGTTGTGTATGTATGCATACACAAGATGCCTTGCAGTGCATTCACAATTAAGCAAACAAGACTAGCACACACAGAGACAGACACACACAGATACAGACACACACAGACACACACACACACACACACAGACATAGAGAGACAGACATGCACAATGAGCTGCACATCAGAACGGCAGCCCCTTGCTGCTGTGCCGAAGATAGTCATAGGAGAAGGGTTGAGCTGACCTTCCAGCATGAGCTCAGGAGGCATGTGAGTGATGGTGCCAATGGCACGGGTCTGGATGGTTTCCCCCTGGGGCAGCATGCGGGCCAGCCCAAAGTCGGCCACCTTGGCTGTGAAGCCCCGCTGGTCGTCGCTGTTGCATGCCAGCAGCACGTTGTTGCTGGACAGGTCCCCGTGCAAGATGTCCAGGCTGTGTAGATACGCCATGGCACTGCACACAACAGTTGCAGCTGTATGCTGAGGATCAGATGTTGTGACAGCACCGGACAGTACATGATGGCATGCACATGGCAGACATCATTCCTGTTGGGGAAGTTTGCGCATACTGTTGATGGCCTGATACAGACGAAACAGCCCAAAAATGTGCGCACTACGCAATGTGCATGCTGTGCCTATATACATGGTATACTATATATGTATATAATATATATATACCATTTATACAGGTCTCCATGAATGGAGACAGGCCCAGTAGTGCACTCATGAGGCTGAGCAGACACTGCCACCTACACAAATGTGAATGGGCAGCATGGCAAAAGAACCTTGTATAAGATGTGAGCACACTACTGGTTGCACAGCACAAAGTCTGGGTGGCACCAGTGTCATGCATACCTGGCAATCTCGGTAGCAGTGATGATGATTGCCTCCAAGTCAGCAGAGCCATCAATGACAGACTTCCTGCTCCGAAACCAGCCTCTGCACAACAGTGCATTACACTCCTCAAACACCAACACTTGCTGGACTAAACGTCACACTTGTGATTGCATGCTGTGCATGCTGTTCAAAGATACTTCGTTCGATGCGATCAGACCTGAACTTCCCACAAACAAAGACATCAGGCTGGACATCGTAACTACAAAGGGGACAGATCTTTGTGCAAGCAAATGCATAACAGCCTTGATAGCATATGCAACAAGATGGTAGGTCACGTCTGCAATTATGGCTATCACTGCAATTGTTACTATTACTGCAATTGTGGCTATCACAGATATTGTGGCTATCACAGCAATTGTGGGTATGACTGCAACAAGAACAGGGGATGAGGAGGGAGGACCAGCAGGCGTGCCTGTCCAGGGCATCTTGCAGGGAACCTTTGCTGCAGAACTCCAGAACCATCCACGTCTCAGACACCTTGCGCTCTGCAGTATCAGCACTCTGCAGCTCCTGCTGTGCATGCCCCTGCACGCGCCCCAAGCTGCTCATTAATTGCTCAAATATGATATGTCACACTGAAATGCAATGGCAGCAAGAAGCATGGCACAAACGGCCGTGCGTGGCAATTCCCTTGTCATTGAGTAGATGAAGCAATGTGAAAAGGCAGATGGGAGGCAGGACATACCTGGCGTATCCTGGTGTAGAACTTGTAGGTATGGATGATGTTTGGGTGAGCCAGGTCGATGCTGAGCATGGCCTCCAGAGGCTTCAGGGGGGCGTCGCTCTCATCCCCCTTGGCATGCAGTGCCTCCACCACCTGTGCACACACACACGCTACTCACCACCAAATCAGGCATTGACAAATGCAGCTTTGAACCTCTAGCTACCAAAGAGCAGATACACAGCAGGAGCTGTGCAGAGCTGTGCAACGATACTTGCAGGGCAGTCAGCTGTGATTGCCTAGCTAACAAACAACAGGTTGATTGCACTCACGATACAAAATAGAATGTGTCTAGCAACTGCCATAAGCTCAGATGTGAGTGATTGGCATACCTTGACAGCCACAGTGGCACCATTCCAGGTACCCCTGTAGACATGCCCTGACCCCCCCTGCCCCAGAAGCGGGCCCAGATTGACAGCTGTGAAAGGCTCAGTCTCAGCTACGGTCCCAGGGATTGGCGGCAGTATGATTGGGGATGCTTCATCGCTGTTGATGATGCGGCAGCCGCTCCTGCTGCGCTGATTAGCAGGCTTTTCGGGATCCCGTATTGTGACATAGTAGAAGCTCTGCGCCACGCTGTCTGCACTGCTCTGGAGCACTGTCGGCCTGCCATACCAACACCAACACTCAGGGGGCTTCTCTGGTGAAGTCCGACACTGCTTCTAAATACATCTTGTCAGCTTTACTGAGGTTCTGTGATGAACAGCATAAACCAGGCCATGCTCAAAGATAGCAGCAACAAACCTTATGCAGCTAACTGGCAGGTATGTCATGCATGTAAATCCCTCAGTTTACAGAGCCAGTGTTGTAGAGGTGACACAACTGGGCAGGGGTTTATTTACACAAGCCATGCGGTTGTGCTACATGCTTTACATGCCCATGCCAGCCTACGTGTTAGCCATCAGCATGTTGCATCATGCTGCCTGTGAGTGTGACGCATTGTTGCTGCGTATGAGCAGGCGCGCAGCTCAATGCTCAGCTTGAGTTTTGCCCTTCACGCAATGTAGCTGTCACAAAGAGATGCTGTCATCATGCTCTCGACATTGTGACACTGGACATGTGGCGGCACCTGAAGCGGAATTCCAGAGTCTTGATGGTGAGATGATCCTGGTGATCCAGTTGGCTGGCCAGCTGCAGGTTGAAGGTGGTCTGGCGGGCTGCGCTCTCCATGCACATCTGGGCCACCGGTTGCGGTCCCATGTCTGGCGCGTAGAACACATCCCACAGCAAACTGCCCTCCGCATGCTCCCTGCAGCCAGGCAACTCACGTGAGCCTTGCTTGTCATTGCTGCTGCTGGTGCTACTACATTATCTGAAGGCCGAAGTCAGACCGTCTCACACCCTGCTGCCCTTTCTGTTGTTCCTGACTCTGAACTACACCCGATACACAGATCGTGTTTGCTGCAGATGACAGCTGGTTGCAGATCTCTGCATGCTTTCAGCGCTGCATTTCAGGGCTGTGTCTTCCTGTCTGCTGCATGCAAGTTCACAATCCGAGACAAAAGAGGCTGACCTGCATATACCGCTGGCAGCAACCCAGGCTTGGTTGACAGCCAGTATCCTCCAGTGCTGCTGGTTGGAGATGTCACACAGCATGGCAGGGTCAGCAGAGCCACGTGTGGCATTGCAGAGGGCGGCAGCATGCCCCCCAACGTACGCCTGCTGGGCCAGGCTCTTACCAAGGCTGGCCTGCTCCAGCTGGCGCACTGCCATGCCTGCAAACCTGGTCAGCAGGCTCTGCCCTTGTGCATCCAGATCCCGGGGCTGCATGTCCGTGATGCTCCTGTGGTGCAGCAAGCAAGGCTCATGACAGCGAGTTGCAGGCAGACATGCATGAATGCATACGCTGTGCTCATGTACTGAATTGCATGCAATGCCCTGCCTGTGTGTGGATTGCATGGGTTGTGAACCTGCGACTGCATGTTGCAATGATGTATATACTTTGGTATGTTTAGCCGTGATGCTGCTACAGTGCATGCGTGTGTGCATACTGCTGTGAGGATGTGGCTTACATGGATCCAGCGCAGAAGCCATTGGAAAGAACGAGGGGAGCTGCGGCGTAGAAGCGGAGTCCGGGCTCCTTGACAACCATAGGGTGGTGTTGCAGCCTGCAGGTCAAAAGAGGGGGTGAGCAGGTATGCAGGACAGCACACACAGAGGCAGTCAAAGAATGCAGGAAGCCGAGCTTGACAAGTCAACTTAGCGCTGTAAGCATGTGCTCCAGGAAGTGGTGAATGTTAATGCAATTGGATGGTGCAACAGGGCTGCACCGCCAGCAATAATGGTGCCCTTGTGCATGAATGCATATGTGGGGTTTGCAGCAGATGGTGATTCAGTGTACCTGAAGTCTGTGAGGCAGTCTGGCACCACCATGACCTCCGGCTTTGGAGACAGAAGTGTCCATGCGCCAATGCACAACTGCCTACCCTGAAACCCTGCCTGACCAGATTGGGTCTGCACCAACCACAGCCAATCAATCAGCACAATAGCTCACGAATGATGCGTCAAGGTAGTGTCCAGGCATGAAGCAAGCAGTGCAGTTTTGCGTTATGTGTGACATCCAGGAGACAAAAGAGGACGCATGCAAAGGCAGGCATGCAATAAGCACATGTCACACCTTTGAGCGTGTGGCCATGCAGGTGGTGCAGAAGGTAGAAAATTGATTCTACTGTGCATGTTATCACTGCAGATGCTCAAATGCAGCATACCATTGTGATAACCTGAGCAGGTTGAAGGTGGCATGGTGACTGACCTGACACCAGACTGTCTTGTTGGCAATGAGTGTGATGATGACCACAGGCACTTGGAAGGCACCGGCTGCACATGCTGCAATGTCATGTAATGCAGCAGCTGGTGGCTCCTGAAGAATGTTGAGAGCTTCCAAAGCTTCCTGCCTGGCAAGCTCGTTGCTGGGCAGGGGGGGAGGGCGGTGCTGCCCCTCAGTCCCAACAGCCCCACTGCCCTCAAGCCCCGGCTGACTGGCAGTCAGCATTGATGCCATGTGTGGAACCATGCGCTGGAAGGACTTCTCCTTTTCTGCTCGGCTAAGAGACTGGGCAGACAGGAAAGGTGCTCTTGGGTATGCGTGACTGTATGACCTCCTTGAGATGAAGTCATGAGCAGTGTTTGGAGCAGAGGGTACGCGTTTTGCAACGGTGCTCAATGCCCTTCGTACACGGTGCTGGCACTTGGTGTCGTGTGGCACAGAGCGCATTTGATGTCTGCCAGTCAGGCTCTGAGGAGCAGCTGCAAACTGAGCAGCAGCCTCGAAATGAGCCACAAAGTTGCCTGATGTGCATGGTTCCTTCTGCAATGCACTGCTGCAACCTGGTCTCTGGGCTTGCCCATGACTGACGCACACAACAACATCAGAGGGAGTGGTCTGAGCTGAGTGGCCATGTACAGCTGATATGACAGACTGAGGAGTGAGATTGACAGGGTTGGCAAAATCATGGCTGTCCTTGTGCAGGCCATGCTGCTGGGTGCTCTTCCTGTCAAGCACATCTGCATATCCTAATGCTGTGGACTCATTGCTGTCTATGCGCTGAGACTGGGAGGCAGCAGATAGCTCATGATCTCGATAGGTTTCTGCACAGTGCCTTTCATTAGGCCTGTTTGCTGTTGAGCTGTTGGAGAAGCGCCGGGCACGAGCTTGCAGAACAGCTGCTGTTGCTCTCCACGAGAATCTTGGCACTGTTTCTGAGCCGTGTCTTGCATCTCGGAATGGTGTTGCACTGGGGGTTTCAGGAGCAAGAGAAGAGGCGCGGCGAGACCTTGTGACTACTGGAACATCAGCTCCACTAAAAGCTGACTTGAGCGCTGATAGGCTTGAAAAGGTAACTTGCTGAGGAAGTGTGTGGTTGTCTGTCCCCACCTGCAGCAGAGCAACATGGTTGGAAGACTGAGGACTCACTAGACTGCTTCAAAGGACTTGTCTGATTCGCAAAGTACCGTTGATGGCGCGTTGCGTGAAATTGCGTGCAGCACTCTGACTTGCCCTTCAGGCTCTCCAGAACAAGCGGGCAGATTTGCGGCGATGTCAGGCTGCGGCTTAGTCAGGCTGCAGCCCATTTCTTAACAGCTGCTACGATGCACTGCCCTGCTGACAGGCACGAGCAGCGCCATGATGACGGCTGTCGACTGCTCTGCAGAGTAGAAACTGAGAATATGCAGCTATTTTAAAGTCAATGGGCTATCTGTAGCAGTCAACAGACAAGGCAACTGCTGAAGGTGTCGCAAGGACTGTTCAGTCGCAATCACACTCTACCGCCTGCCAAGGCACACCACGCAGCTCGACGTGCTAATCCTGAAAAATGGCAGAATAGTCACAACAGTAAGCTGATGGTGCAATGACTGAGGCAGCGCGCATCTATTTCGCAAAATTGCTCAGCTTTTTCTATGGGAAAAACCAGTTTGACGGACCACATGTCAAAGGATCATCCTGGGATGAGTGTCCTCATGTCATGCAAAACGAACGAGAGCCTGTCACTTAGTCATTTAGAAGCTGCGTCCGCACCCTGGCGCTTTTCGTCTGACAGGGCAAGTGCTCAAAAGTGGCATCTTCGGAAGCGCTTTGGCAAGCAGATAGCGCGACGACAGTAATGGCTATGGTGCGCCATAGATGCCTAAGCTGGGCCGACTGGCCGTGGCTGCCTGAGTGTGCAGTGTTGGTAGTGTATGGTATTTATGAAGACATACAAATGAAAAAAAAGTGTGTGGTGCAGCAGACATGTCACAGGATGTTGAAGCTGCTGTCAAACTTGCCGTTGTCTGAGTTGTTGCCAATTACTGTCAGCCGATAAGATTGCTGGCAGAGAGCATCAAGCAGCAGGTATACGCAGTAGCTATAGAGCAGAGACAGGAGATTCCAACGCATTAATGCTATTAAAGCTGTCAACGGTCCCTATGACTATCAGACCGAGCGTCTTTCAGGCACAAGCGTAGATCAACCTCAGGCACAAGCATGAGTCCGCTTCTGACACAAAGCATACAGGACTTTGTGACCAGTTGACTGCTTTAAAATGTGAAATGTAGTTCCCTAAATTTGGGGATTTTCAGGTTTTCTTCAAGATAGGTAAAAACGGATGTGACATGCATAGCTCACCCATGTGAAGCTTGCAAGGCTTATGGAAAGCCTGGGCAATTACAATATTGATTGATCATCATGCTGCACTGGTCAGATGCCAAAGAGAAGCAGCCACACTGCATGCATTGAAACATCAATGAAGTGCAAGTGATGATATCGATGTGCAGTCTTTGTCAACAGCATACAAGTGTGTGTGCACAGATGACACTGAAAACCATTGTCGACCAGCAGTCAAGACGTCCTGAGTGCCTGCATATAACACAAACCAGCATTTGCAGGGCAATAATCCCAAATACAGTGTCAGCAAACCAAAAGTGCATGGCAAAAGTGGCGTGCGTGCATACAGTAACAGGCAAAGTGACACATGTGCTGTCACTGACTTGTTCCCCTCCAGTCTATAGGATGTGTTACATAAGAGTACTTAAGTTGGCTTGTCAGCTGGCTGAAGCATCACATTCTCTCTACGATGTCAAGGTAGCAGTCAAAATTGCATCCTTGAGAGCCACAAGTCTTCATTGTGTGTTGAGCAAAAGCTTGCGCAACAGAGCAGAGCCTTTATGTGCAACAGTATTACATGAGACAGTCATATAATGTTATGTTGAACACTCATCAACACAGTGTTATGTGTCATATTATGTTGGACTGATGGGACACATTTGCCCATATGTGCAACACTTAGGTTTTGCTGACAGCTGCTTCACTAATGGGACTGACTTCCCATTCGATGCCTGAAGGTGAGGAGTCTTTGCTGACTGGCTGAAGACGCAGCTGCTGTTCATGGTAAGCAGCGAGAGTTGGCCTGTGGCCAACACTCACAAAAGTGACTCCTATCTGCTTCAGAGCCTTGTACAAAAGCTCTTCATTGTTGGTGTCCAGAGCACTTGTTGCCTCATCCATGATGACTAACTTTGGCTTGGAGATGATGATCCTGCAGAAGTATGCAAGAGTTTGTTGACAAGTCAACAAGTATGGGTGTCAGACAGGCCTCATGGAACTTGCACGTGAAAAATTTGCACAATAGCCAGATGCATTGTGAATGCACCGAGCAAACAATCTCAGGCACATGTTCAATCCAGCTGATAGCCTGTACATCGTCATGTTGAAGGCTCAAGGTTCAAGTTTGTTGGCAATCAGTGTTTTGCTGCAAGCGTGTAATGCTGCGGGGTTGAGCAATGCTGCAGCCCAATTGGTATGGGCCACAGATGGATCAAGCAAGACTGGCATGCATGATGACAATTTCCAACACTTTTGTGATGATGATTATGTTTGTCTATGTTGCCATTTTGTCTGTTTTGTTTGCTGATGAAAACTTGCAAATAAGTCAAATGGGCTAGCTGGCCCCCAATGACTGTGAAACCTCTGACTGACTGATCGCACTCTACAAGTGCAGTACCTGGCAAAGGCTAGGCGCTGCTGCTCGCCTAAGGACAGCATGCTGGCCCAGTCTGCGCTGGTGTCCAGGCCAGCGCCTGCATCACGCGACACCCTGTCCAAGAGAGGCCCGAGCTGCACCTGCCTCAGCACCTGGCATATCTCCTGGTCAGATGGCACCGCTCGCATGCTTCTGGAGGATGGAGAAGCTGCGCTGCCATCGGTGTCGTCAGTACTGGTACCACCACTTGAAGACGCATCCCTGCCAGTCAGCAACATGCAAGTCAGCTGGTCTGCCGATGCACGGAGGTGAATCCATGCTCATTGCAGAAGTACGCATGCTGTGCACAGCTAAAACAGCAGTCATTTGCGCCCTGTGCATCTGGCAGCAGTTCATGGACATGCTGGATGCTTGCTGCCAGGGTTGCTGCACAATTCCAGTATGACAAAAGCATTACTCAACTTAGCAATGCGCAAGCAGCCCAAGCACGGCTACAGACTCTAGAAACAGCATTCTTCTGACAGTGTTTACTTTGTACCTGTCAGTAGCACTTTGTGTGTGAGCGCCATCCTCTGCAGAGGAGGGGTCGGGGGAGGTGGCCCAGGTGGGGTACAGGACTTGCTCCCTCAGGCTGCCTAGCACCATGTAGGGCCGCTGGGGCACAAACATGATGTCTCCCTCCTGCCCTGCTGCCACTGTCTGCCCAAACCTGCAAACCATCACCACCAGCTTGCATCAGACGAGCTTTCTGCCACAAACCCACTTATGGTCTGGTGCAGTCACAAAAGTACTTTGCTTTGCTGTGCTGATCTTCTGTGACTTGGGCTGAGATGTATGTTGGGGTTGATCGCCAGGTTCACAATGCCTTCTGTGCTGTTTTCTAGTGCAGCTCAAGCTGAAGTGCTTTTCGAAATGCAAGGGGCCAGTTGTCTGTGGCTTGCTGCTGTCTACTCAAGGAGTAAATGCTCAGAAACAACAGTGAGTCATCCCTGTGAGTACATGGCATAAGGGCCAGTCAAAAGGGTGGATGTGGAGAGCTTGGTGACAGACCTGGTGATGGTGCCTGAGCCAGTTGACCACAGGCCTGCTATGGCACGCAGCACAGACGTCTTGCCCACGCCGCTTGGTCCCATCACCAGCAGAGACTCACCATCTCTCACCTGAAACCAGAGGCGGACGTTTTTTGTTGGTTTCAAATATTCAATGTTTTGGTTTGATGTCAGGAGCCTTTTGTCAATAGTTTGATCCTGTAAGCACTCCAATCTTATGTAGTGTGTAGCATCAGAGCTTTGATGCTGTCTCACCAGCAGCTATGCCCAGTTTAAAGAACATACTGTAAGTTTTGAACCCATCTGAGACACAAGAAACATTTCTGCTGTCAGGCAATAAGCTTGACGTCTGTATGCAGTCTGGTGCAAGCGCATTTTGATGTGACCTGCACATTCCTTGCCACGCAATGCAACAGCTGTGGGCAAAGTGGAGCGCGTTGTTAGGCAGCTTAGTCATACCTTGACAGAAAGATTCTGGACCAAAGTTGATGCCCCGTCAGGCGTCTGCAATGTGACCCCATCCAGATCTAGCAGCACCCGTCCTTGTTCACTGGGGCCTGGGCACATAAGACAGCATGTCGACAATGATGATGAAGCATATATACAAGTGTACAAGCCAAGAGCTGTATCATATCAGGACCACCCACCTGGCTGGTCCACAAGCTGTATCAAGGATGGTGCTTGAGTGCTGGTAGGCTGAGAGTATGCTCCATCTGTACTCCTTGATCTGGAGGTAGCTGATGATTCTAGCACCTCCTGAAACTCTCCGAGACGGTCTATGACAGCTCCAAAATTTGCAATGGACTCAAACTGCAGCACAGCCGCAGATATTTTGGTGGCCAATCACGCTAGCATCATAGCCTGCCAATGAGCTTGCTACCTCTGAGCATATTGGAAGCTCGGCTGACACCATTCTGCTGTCAATATAGAGCAGCAAGAGCACTACAACATTGACAATGTTGCAGGGCAAATGGTGCACGCGATATCAGTTCTTGCCATGGTGAAGTGTGGGGCTGAAGTTGGTGGGAACTTATGTGCTGCTCATCATGGAGTGTGCATTTCACAAGCAGTTCGGTGCCTGAAAAGGTGCTGTAATGCAGCACTCTTAGGGCTGACCTGGTACACGACCAACGACACATCTGACAGGATGTGGTTGAAAGCTGATGAGCTCTGGTTGATGACACCAAAGCCAATCTTTCCTTGAAAGTACAGAGGTGCAACAACTGCAGCTGGCAGAATCTGGATCAGGAACCTGCAGCATTTGCAGGCAACTCAACCTCGATACTAAACACAATACCTGGTGTTTGCAGACGATAAGCTGATTTTGCAAAGTACATGCGAAATTCAGTTACCATTCTGCACTGCAACCAGATCTCAATTGCCAACAGTCGACTGGCATGAAGGCGACAGGTCAGTCACGGCAATGACTACGTGTCAGGGCTCCATTTAGACTGTTGCAGCAAGTGTCAGACTTCTTTGTGTGTGTAACTCTGCTTGCCTGTAAGAGCTGGTGAAGAATTCCAGGTTCCTGCTTGTACTCAGCAGCTGTGCATAGTTTTTGATGACAGCTGAGAGACGCTGCCAGAGCAGGCGCTGCTCGCTCGCCTCACCCCCATAGAAAGCAATGCTCTCAGCATTCTCCCTTACTCTCACTAGCCCATACCTGGCAGAAGAGTGCGATGAGATCAGGCAACATACCTGTTCGAGTCAAACAATCACATTTTGAGGAGCAGATGCACATTTGCACACATCGCGGCTGGAATAGCCTCTTGTGTCAGATGTTTGCATCTTTGCAGAGTAAAGAGGCTTGTCGCATGGGCAAGAATGCAGCCTTTTGCTGAACTTTATCAGTACATGACGTAGACTATGGTTATGACTGATTTACCTGAAATTGGCTTCTTGTGCTTCCTGCTGGAAGTTCAGCCCCACTAGCTTTTGACCCAGTTTGATTGATATGCCTGTTCCGCCAACTGAGTAGACCACAAGCACCACAAACAGGGGAGGGTAGATAGTGTACAGGATCTCAGAAAACGAGACCAAGTCAATGACTGCATTCAAAATGGTCATTGAGAAGGAAAGAGCTGTATCTGTGAAATTCCTGCAGTCAGCGACAATAAAGACATTGATTTTGTCAGATATAGACGGAGTGTGATCATTCCTTTGCAAAGCATCACAATGAGGTGCCAGGTAGCTGTGGAGCCAAGGCACTGCTCGTCTTTACCTGACGTCATTTGTAATACGCTGATCTGGATTGTCCACCAGATTGCCAGCTTGGACCTGGTAGAATGATCTGTCTTTGAAGTAGTCTGATGTAAACTCATTTGTCATCCATTCTCTCCACTCAAGTGACAATACACTCAAATAGTAATCTCTTAACACGTAAACCTGGAGAGTCACAATGCTCATTTGATGTACTCAGCAGAATGGTAATCACCACGGTGGCATGGCTTCTTAGATTGCCGATTAGGAATCACAAAAAGTATGTTGATTGAATTACCGGAATGCCAACGAACAAGCTGCAAAGCCATTTGATGAGCATCTGAGTGAAGCGCTCAGTGTCCTTCTCAGACAGAGCATTGAAGAAGTCTCTACCAAGAAAGTTGAACCACACGCTGCAGATACAATCCAAGCGAGCTTGTGCATCTGCTAGACCTGTGCAGTCAAGCATATGGCTGACAATGATGATGCAACACACTCACCTGACTCCTGTTGTGCCTAGTGTCAGCAAGACAACTCCAGCAAGCTTCCACTTTGCTTTGGTGGCATCTTCAGACTTGGTCCAATAAGGCAAGGTGAGCTGCATACATACAAGCATTTTAGCAGGCTGAGCAGATGTGCTGCAGGAGTGACTTTATACCTTCCACAGTCGACTCCAGATCACTCTAAAGTCGGTGCTTGGGCCCTCTTTCTCAGTCACGGCAGCGCGCTTGGCAGGTACGAGCTGAGCACCGTTGCTGGGGCCGCTTTTGGCATAGGTCACGCATGCGGGGCCTCTCAGCGGTTTGCGTTGTTGTACAGCAGGCGCCCGGATGCCGAAACAGCAGCTTCGTCGCAGCTTGTACTCGCTCAAGCTTGAGCTGCAATGTTCACGCGCACGACAAGTTGCTGACGCACGACATGTTGCTGACGCTGTACGCATGCCCTGTCAAACTCGCAGTTGTGGTCGGAGCACACTCAGCGTAACGATGAAAGACTGCGTAGGCTTGAAAGATCTACCAGTCCCAGCTACTGCCCTGCTGTCGTGCTGTGCAGTTGTTTGTGTGCAAAGCTCTGTCGGTCATCGCCCTAAACAAAGTCAAACTTTTGTTTCGACAGCAAATTTGCCGCATAGACAGGCGCTGCATTAGTACGATGAAGCCTGCAAACAAGCCTCCACGAGTTCATCTCTGACGCACGCAAGTGCTTCTTGATCGCTGGGTCTCGCGTCGCTTGTTCGCGCGCCATGACATGAGTGCAGAACTAGCTGACCAGGATGTCCTGCAGCACCTGCAGAAGCTTTCAGTGAGGTGCGAGCCGCCTGCTTCGAGGCACATTATTGGGTCATTGCCTCACCGGACAGTGCATGCATATAGAATGCTCAGCAATCAAGGCAGTTTTTGCTTGACTTGCATGCAATGCTGCAGGAGTGATCAGTACCAAAAAGCAGGCTACACAGCAACAGAAGCGTCTGATGCCCGCCGCTCACAAGTCTGCCGTCGTGCTTCTCAGCTCTGATCTTGCTCTTTCACAACGGTATCAGCAGCCTTGCATCAGTGACACTAAATGCCTGCAATCTGGTGCAGGCTGCCGAATCCAGCAAAAACACAAGGGATGCATTGCTTAGAATCAAAAGGCTGAAAAGAGGGCCGATCGAGACTGTGAGCAACCCTTCCGCTGGACTTGTGCAGCCAGAATCACCACAGACCAAGGTCCAGCAGCTAGTCAAAACACTCAACACAGCTTCCCTTGCTCAGAAAACGAAGCTGAGAGCCATCTCAGCTCTGCGGCGCATACTCAGCACAGGTATACTCTCTGCACATCGCCAGCCTCCATTGCGCCGTCACCTGCAGGGCGCACTTATACTTTCCTGCCACTCATGCACAATAGGGACATCACTTTTTGCCGCAGATGATCCCCCGTTTGAGGCTGCCATCCAAGCTGGAGCAGGTGCTTGTCTCATCAAAGCCCTCTTACTCAGGTAAGCATGGCAATCAGTGTCTCAATCCCTGTATCGTTTTTTGGTCCCTGGCTGACATTGGCATCACAGTAGAGCAACACAATCATGCATGCAGGCAGCAGTCTGCTATCAATCTAAAGATCATCTTTGAAGCCGCATGGGCGGTCACCAACTTGGCAGCTGGTCCGCAGGAATGCGTGGAAGCAGTTCTGCCTGCAGCCCCATTGCTTGTATTGCTGCTGCGCACCCACAGCAGCTCTCACATTGCAGAGCAGAGTGCCTGGGCCTTAGGCAAGTCATTTGTGCAGTGCCTGGTCAGATTGCGGCTGCTTGGCAAGGCTGGCACACTGCCAACATGCATCATATACGCAGTCATGTCACACATGCATGGCTCGTTGCAGTCATATGAGAGCATGCCTCAGCAAGATGGTTAGAAGACCAGACCAGCAGCATGAAGCAGATTGAGGCGAGGCACAGATGTGGTGCAGGAAACCTGGCTGGTGAATCGCCAGAGCTCAGAGCGCGACTGCAAGCCAACGGAGCTGTGCGGCCCTTGCTGCAGCTTGTGCTGGCTGCCACAGACCAACCCGGCTTAAGAGTAGTATCCACCGCTTGCACTGCTGCATGGGCATTGTCAAATATGCTTCAGGACAGCAACCCCGTGGTAAGCCAGTGGTGCTGTGCAGTGAGTCTGTCCCTGTCAGCTACCTACTGTCTGCTTGTGGCATCATGCCATTGACACTCACTCTCCTGCTTGATCAAGCCACAGTGCTTGTTGGCGCCGCTGTTGTTTTTATAAGGAGGGTGCAAAGTTCCCAAATGATGCTTTGCACAGGCCAGAGAGGTGCTTGCTGTCCCTGGAGCTGCCCAGGGCTTGGTCCAGCTCCTCAACTCCACCACAAGCCCAGAGTTGCTTCTTGAGGTTGCGTGGGTGCTTTGCCATGCCAGTTTCAGCCAAGCAGATGTGAACCGTCTGGTACACCTTGGGCTGCTCAAGGCTGTTATCAGGCAAAGTAGCCTCTGTTTGCAAGCGGTGAGTACGATTTGGCCAGCACCTGTTTACAGATACACAGCCTGGAAGCCACTTCCTGCATGAGAAAGTTTTAAGGTCTGCTATTCTGCCTCACCACAGACAGTTACGTGAGGTTTGCTGATGCGTTCAGTAACAGGGGTGCGACAGCACATCTGCAGCTGATTTGCTTTGTCGGCACAGGCAAATGGTCATTACACTCAGGCATGCACTTTTGAGATGCAACACTCTATGGTAGGCTGCTCTCATGCAGGTATCTATAATCACAGAAGGTGAGCACACAAAATTGTCACTGCTCCGACCTCTTCTGAGGATCGCCGCCAATGTGGCAGCTTTGGGTGGTCGGGATGCAGCGGCTGAGCTGCTTGCGCCAACTTTGTGTGAGTCTCACAACATTGGCCAAGGCTTTGATTGTGTATTGCATATGCGCCTGTCCATGTTGTTCTCCGACGAAAACTACCGCAGATGCACTTTGATCTAAAAGCAATGTGAAGCAAAGTTGACAGGTTGTCACTCAACTGCAACAGTGCTGCTGTGGGTTGTGTGGTCAAAGCTGGCACAGAAGTGCAGGTGCGGAGGCAATCAATCTGGTCCACTATTGCCTGACAAACAGAGAAGCAGGACTTCAGGCTGAAGCTGCTTGGCTGTGCACAAACATGGCAGCCATGCCTGATAGGTAAGCCAACATTCATGTATGTATGACTCTGTCTGTTACATGTTGGCATGCCGTAATGTGTCGATGTCAGGCCATCAGTTGAAGCATGCATGCAACATGCCCGGACAGTTGTGCAGACCAAAAGCCTGGGCAGCCCGGTATAATACTTGGCTTCTCATTAAATTGACGCCGAAAGGCGTAGTCTTTTCTTTTCTTTTCTTTTCTGCAGACCAAAAGGAGAGGAAGCCAGGAGTCACAGAGGCCAAGACGCATTGCGGCAGCTTATGCCTGTCCTTCAGCACATCACTTTGCATGGAGATTCCTTAGCACAAAGGGAGGCTGCACATGCCATGGCCAATTTGACAGCAGTTGGCACAAGCTGCATTCAGCTTAGAAGCACTACATGAAGCATGCAATGTTTGCAAGGATACACTGCTGCTGGCCAGTATCAGTGGCTGAAGCTGGCATCACACAAAGCGGAGTTATATAAGATATATCTCCTGCTGTCTGGCTCGGTTAGGCAGTGATATGCTTTCTGAACTCAGTGCAATTTACTTTCACACACTGTGAAGCTTAAGCATGCAGTAGACCTGCAGCTCTGAGTGTTACTTGCACATTTCCAATGGCAGTCTTGCAGACACAGACAACATGATGCACAACACACAGGCAACCTGTTTGTGTAAGAGCTGCACTGTATTTGGTACTGCATTTTGCTGATCACCGCTTGCATGTGCACGGTCTGTGCATGCTTTACTGTAAGATTCTACTAGTCTGGACACTGATACTTGGACTACTGACCAATTATTATCCAAGTGCATAACGCTTGCAGATGTAATGATCAACTGATTGCGGGCATGCAATTGCAAGCTATAAGGCAATTGCAAGTTGTGCTTGCAAGGTTGGTCGATTGGCATTGAGTCATCATGATTCACGTGCCCAGCTGGCACTCATTCGTTCGACAATTGCTCTGGCAAGGTCTCTCAATTCTGACAACGGCGTCAGCATCGCAGTGCAAGCCGCAGCTGACAGCGAGGCAAGCGAGCGTCGCCCTGTGGCTTTGACGCTAAGCAGTTGCTTTAGCAGGTGCCCATACGAAAACTTTACCCGTTTAAAGCCAAAGTTCATGACCACGTCGGCTCAAATCTGACTAAGTGCCAATGCAGCTAAGGTAGCAGCTGCTGCTCTAGCTCCGCTCACAAGTCGCTTGAGAGACACGCGGTGCCCCATGCGGCATCTGATCTTGACGAATATGACTGACTCCGGCATGAGTGCGACTTCACTGGACGCTGAGTGCTGTTTGCAATCCTTTGCGTGAAATTTTATCTGTCTGCAACATACAGACCCCATGCCTCAACTACGCAGCGGACAATTGCAGATCAAATAAGTGCCGTTGTTTGGACCCTCACTTGCACTTTGTTGAATGTTCTCGTAACGACTCGCAAAGCACTGCAACGCCGAAGGCCTGCACTGCAGCCTACCGCGTAGTAGGGCTTGAGACGGATTGGTCCGCTCGCACTTTGCACGAACAGCTGCACCCCTCGTAGGTTGTACCGTCTTCTTCTCGCAAACTCGCGAGGTGCTTCTCCATTTGCAGGTGATCACGAAAGTCTGCTGCACAGATGTCTTGATTGCCCATGCCTGCCTGCCTGTGCCTTCTTCCCTCGTGTCTCGACCCTCCTGAGGGCCTTATGCGAGCGTCTTCTGATTTTGTGGCTGCGTCTTGCTAGATGAACCTTCCCCGTTCACCGGACGCATTGCAGATTCCAGCTGCAGAGCCTGCCGGCCCTGTCCCCATTTCAGAACCACAACAGGTAGATACACATCTCTCGGATAGATAGTGCCCACGCATCACAAACTGCTGCATAAGTGTATGACTAGTATGGTCCTTTCCTCCAATGAGCAACTCAAGACTTCTCACCTGCACCCAGAAGAAAAACCCTCTTTTGACTCAATGCAGGCTGGCCCATCAAGTATTCCTCCAGCCCTAGCCAGCAGTCGTGTTCTGACCCCTTCTCCAGACCTTGCAAGCCTGGCTCAGAGCGTAGCAGCCCCAGAAAGCTTACCATCAGGTTCTGGTGACACTGGCATTGACCAAGGCAGAGGGTCGGGTACCAGCTGGGGTCGCTCCTCAGATGACAGAAGACAGGGGGAAGCTTCTCAGAGCGAGCAGGGGGGCGGTGGCTCTGACACCAAAGTACCCCAACCTCCACCATTATCAACTTGCTGATTCTATTATATTCAGCCGATAGTCGAAATGTGTATACATGCACATGCAGTTGCATATGTAGCACTCTTGAAGTGCCTGGTGCATGTAGACAGTCTGTGCATGTAAAGTCCCCAAATCATGCCTGTTGCTCTCTGACTTCCAGACATTTGTGCTTTCTCTACCAGCAGTGTTGTCATAAGCACTTATGAGTGTGCTTCGCGATTCATTCATGGTGCATGGAAAGGCAAGTGCTGATACATGGGGTAAACGTGCAGTCCAGAAGGCTAGGGCAGAACCGCGTGGCGGCACGCAAAAGCAGGCAGCGGCGCAAGGAGTATGTTACGTGTCTGGAGGAAGAGGTATGGCGTGCGCCTGTGTGGTGCATATAATCAATTTGACTAGGCTGAACATGAAGTCAGGACCTTCCCTCAGCAGCAGCTTATGCATGTTAATGTCTGTACAGCAGCCCTGTATGAGACCACGCATGACAGCAGCAATGTATGCGACCACACATGATAGCAGCACTGTCTGAGACCACACATGACAGCAGCAGTGTATGAGGTCACACATGACAGTATGTGCAAAAGGCATGCTGCAGAAGTGGGATAGCACATGTCAATGCCATGCACACTTCATTGTAATGTCTCCTTGAAGACTTGATGACATCAGTTGCTTTTACTGACGTGGCCGGCAGACAGGCTTGGACTGTGCTTCAGGTGAGGACACTGAGGGCTGACTTGAAGCGGGAACAGCAAGGCAGGGGGGGTCCAGCCTCCCCGGCCATGAGGGGTACAGCCTCCCCAGCCACACAAGCCGGGCCCTCCGTATCACCTGTCCCTGGCCGTGCATCAGTGGAGCCTCCCAAATTCTCCCAGTGAGCCTCCTGTTGTGTCAGCTGTTACTGTTGCATGATGCTCGCTTGGTGTGCAGTGTGCTGTGCACCACTCGGGTGCGCAATGTACTCACTTTGTTTATTCACCTGACTGCGCGTTATGTGTTGTGTTGTTCAAACGTAGGTCTCATAGGCTGCCTGTTGTTGCTGCCCGTGTTGCCGCAGGGGGGGGGGGCAGCATGATACAAGGGCTGACAGAGTGTCCACATACTGCAGTCATATTGCTATAGCAGATGCCTTTCATATAATTTACACATGTTCAATGTTTAAGCCATTTCAGCATCGGTATGCTGCTTCATTGCCATGAACGCTGACACTCTGAGGTCTTTCTTTGCGTTTGCAGAATCAGGTGCAGATTTCATCATTGTACAGAAATGTCTTGAGTTCCAAAAAATGTGAGTTGTATTTCCTTAGTTATGTGATGAGATTTGCTGGCTGGCTACAGCATTGTGCCCTCTCTCTCTTTCAAGCATGCCATAATTTTAGCAGATACCCATTTGAACGACAGGCTTTGCTCAGCGTAGTGGTGTCCATTGTAGGGCTACTGTGCAGCTTAGTCAAGACCTATGTCTAGTTCAAGTATGGACTGTTGTACCGAGCTTGCAAGTTCTATGATTGCCATGCAGCAAATCTCACACTGTGTTGGAGGACATGTACTTGGCAGAATCTCAGACATTCAATGCTTCCGCGACTGTCCCCAGCACAACTTTTGGGCTCATGCAGGTGGGTCCCAACTTCCATCTCAAATCCCTTCCAAATGGCACTGGAACAGGGCCCCAGTCAGCCAGTGGGCAGCCCAGCACTGGGCCCTTTGGCAGAAGGCAGCTCAGCTGGGTCGTATCGCATTATGTTGCCCATGGCTCAGACGCCCTCAGAACCTACATCCAGTGGGGTAGGGTCTCTTTGCAGACATGCCTAGAAATTAGTCACATGAGCAAATGTCACAAGCAAATGTGAAAATTTCCAGACCTCTGCCGTTGTTCATTTATTTTTCCAGGGTCACATCCTTAGCCAGGTATCTAGCCAACAAAGTGGCTGACACACCCCTAACTGTTGCTGTTATATCCACACCCCACCCAGCATGCATGTTGTTAGGGCATACAGATGCTGTCTGTGTATCCCAGCATAAGCAGGCTCAAATGAGCCAGACATGCTGCATAGTGCGGCGTGTTTGTTGTCATGGCACATGCCTCCTGTGTTAGATCCTGGTTGGGTGAGTCATCAACAGACATGACAGGTCAACCATGGTGACAGCATCAAGGCAGCACTTCAGGTCGCATGATTTTACAGCTTCTTAATGTGGTGTGTGTGTGTGGCCAGGTGTTGCATGCCTTTGAGAGGTGGCATGCGCAGCACACAGTGAGTGTAAGAGCCTTGCTGGAAGTGCGCAACCAGGGAAGTCTAGCAGGGCTTCTTGCACAGCGCCTTGCCAATGTTGTTAATCATCTCTTGGACTTCTTTCGCCTCAAAGCCGCAGTGGTGAGCTTAGTCCAGGAGTCAAGATGTGCTCCTGAGTAGTGTGCTCTTGAGTAGTGTGCTCTTGAGTAGTGTGCTCTTGAGTAGTGTGCTCTTGAGTAGCCTGCTTGGCACGCATAACTGTACACACAGTACACCTGCATTTTGGACACGCACTCACGCTCAACCATCATGCAAGCCCAACTGCACCTGGCATTACATGTGACTCACCACTGGGCATGGCATGCAGGACTGCATGCGCACTGCTTTCAGAAAGATCCTTACGTCTAACACATCCAAGCAACCTACAGTCCAATTAGGACACCTGCAACATCAAGGGATAGCTGCCTCATAGACTTGGCGTAACAATGTTGACTGTGCAGTTACAAGGGGGTGAGGCTCACCTGGTGCTGAGCCTGCAGCACCTGCCTCACAGCCAGCGCCGCTTTGCACCTCTGGGGGTTCTGTCCTGCTCTGACATCTGTGCTGGCCTGCTGTACAAGCTAGGCCCCAGCCTGGAGCCCCACCAGCGCAACTTCCTTCAGCAGTACAAGGTACTGCTTATCAATCACTTCCTTGAGCGGTACAAGGTACTAGATGACCTTGACCTATCACAACCTGTCCACCTTGCAGCCCTGCACCCCACTATGCATCATGCAATCCAATCATCACATGGGACCTGCTGTTGCAGTGCTCATGACACAGGGCAAAACTGTGTATCAGGTAAGTGGTAGCCCAAATGCATGTCATTTGCTGCGTGCAACTTGGTGAGACTGGTTTGTGTGGTCTGGGTGCAGACAGTGGTGATGAGCCAGGAGGCTGCTCTGCATGTTGTGCTGTCTGGTGCAATTGCAGAGATGACACAGCTGGTCGCCTGCGTGAGGGTGCCCCTGGGTCTCCCACCCCCCCAACCTATCCCGCTTGCCACCCCTGACACTCACGCCAAGCTGCAGCTCATGTGAGTCCTCCTCAGACATACCTTGCTTGTTGTTGCTTGCATTCTGTGCGGCAGCAGGCGTTCATTGAACAGTGTGCATGAGCTTGTGGTCAGCTTTGTTGGCGCTCAATGTGATCGAGTTTGATTGGGTGGTTTGCAGAGCTGTGTACAGTAGGCATCATGTTGGCATCACATTTGTCACAGTTATGCTTACAAGCCTCAAGTTGTGCTGACGTGCAGATGTCACAATGAAAGGCACCATGCTGAAAAAGCATGTGGTATGATGTGACTATTCAGGACCAGAAAACATCAAAGCTTGAGTGCAAGGGATATGGTGATGCAGCTACTGGTGGCTGCAGGTGCAATGTGTTCATGGCAGCAGACAGAGTCTGGGCAGAATTCCTGCAGCATGCGGAGCAGTATCTGTCAGTGCCGCAGTTTGTGACTGTGGTGAGTGCAATGGCTGAGACAGGCGCCGGATTAGAGGAGGTCTGCCACAGCCAGCCTCCCTCATAACACGCGCTTTGCACCTGCCCTGGCCTGCCCTGCCCCAGGCCATTCCTGCACATCAACCACCCAGACAGTGACCAAGCAACAATGCAGTGACAAGCCCGACTTTTGGTTTTTTTGAGCAACAGACAAAGATGCTTGAGCTGGAGTCTCCTGGAATTAGTAAAAGGTGACTCAGGAGAGCACACAGTGGCCTAGCATCAGTAGTGCGCAATGCTGTGGTGTATATGAAAGGGCAGGCTGATGTGCAAGCCAGGTGCACTTGCCTCTCTTGGGTACAATGATGGCCAGAAATGCAGCAAGAGTATCACTGGCTCCAAGACGCCATCGCGGATGTGATGGGGTTTATGTAGATGGAAGCGTCAAACTTGACAAGCTAGCTGACTGCAACTGCGTCTTAGCAGCTCTTGCAGCCTAAGCTTCATGATGGCATCATGTTCCTGCCTGCAAGCTGGAAGTGCCAGTAAAGCTTGCTGTAGATACACCTCCGTAGTAAGGTAGAGGTGCATCTACGCCAACACACCATGATGTACGTGTTCATAGATAATGTCTGACTCAGGGTCGATAAAGAGTGGGGGGATGTTGTGATAGGTCTGCATATATGGCTGAGCATCATGATACATGCTCAGTAATTGTTCCTGAAGTCGCTTTGTGTTACTGCTTTGTACATACTGTGTGCCTCTGCTTGTTTGTACGATGTCAAATCTAGCCGACATCTGATCGTGCTGACCATGATGATGATGATCCTGGCGTTGATATTGAGAAGTTTACGCCATGCGCTAGTGAAGTTTTGCACCTAACTATGACATTTTTTAATATTGCAAGCTTTTGAAGCCACTTCAAAAGCTTACAAGTTTACCTTTGACATTCTTGTGACTCCATGCTCCAGGATTGCTCGCCAAAACATAGTAAGGGGATCCTGTTTGAGATGAAAAGCTAGTGGTGGATAAATGGAGAGACAAGCTGACACATAGATAAAAAGGATTTTGAATGTGAAAGCAGCCATGTTGGCTCTCAGCTGAGGTAAATGTCCAGCACACAGGCAGTGTAGCAGTGTGACTCAAAGTGCTTGAACTGTGTCCAGCCTTTCAATGTAAACACATGCGCATTTACTTGCATCTCTGCAGAACCATCAGTAATCTCAAATCTGGACAGGTTGCTCTTGTTGGACAGATTGTCTGTCAACATGTAAGTACGCCGCGCTATGCTGTTGCCGGGGGCTTGCCAGCCTTAGCGAGCTCCAGGTTGTGGCTGACTTGCTTCCAATTCACGACATGCCACCAGCTGTTCAGGTAGTCTGGCCTCTTGTTTTGGTACTTGAGGTAGTATGCATGCTCCCATACGTCTAGCCCAAGGATGGGCGTGTGTGCATCCTTCACCACCGCCTTCATGAGTGGGTTGTCTTGATTGCCTGTGTCCAGACAGCAGCAATGAGCAATGCTCTGGTTACACACAAGAGTGAAAACTGATCGTATGGCTGCTGGAAGGCATCTGACTGCTCATTTGAGCATTTGCGTTGAACACATTGCGCCTCAGTTGTTGTGTTGTGGCACAGAGCAGGGTGTATGAGCATGAGGTGATTGATGCGGCTGAAATAGGGGGGGACAGGTATGTGGTATTGGCATGTACCCTGCCTCCACTATCAGCATGGCCTGGATGCAAACAAGCTTAGAAGCCATGCTGTGCACATCAGAAAGCAGAGATCTGCTATGTGCAAAGGCCGATGTGCCGTTGACTGCAAACCACTTACCATGTTAGCATTTGCATAGACTGCAAAGATCTCCAAAAAAAAGAATCTGTAGCATGCACCAGATTCTGGAGGAAGACACAATCTTACTTGTGGTAGAGATGACAAGTGTGCCTGACTCATCCACACCCAGCCAAGCCCAGCCAGAGCCAAAGACAGCTGTGGCTGCCTCATTGAACTTTGCCTGGAAGGCATTCAGGGAGCCCCATACTTCTTCTATGCCCTTCTTGAGCTCATCTGAGGCAACAACCTGGTAGTCTGCTTCCTTGGACTCAGCAGGAGTCAGAATCTTCCAAAAAAAGGAATGATTCCAGTGCCCGCCGCCGTTGTTCCTCACTGCTGTTGTGACATCTGATGGAATGTCTCGGGTACCAACAGCTTTGTTCAGGTCATCCTGCATGCATGCAATCCTGTCAGTAGCATTCACACCTGGTATATGAAGCCGAGGGGATAGACACTAGACAGATGGCAAATGTAACCATGATTTGCCCCTGTGAGTGTGTTCTGTTGTCCTTTCATGTAAGGCTGCTTTGCAAAGATGCTCAAGCTTTTAAGAGCTCACCAAGCTTTCGCCTTTGAGAGTTGGCGCCTGACTGATTGCTGTCTGCAGTTTTGTGATGTAGGTCTGGTGGTGCTTGTCATGGTGGATCTGCATCGTGGCTGTGTCGATGAATGGCTCTAAGGCATCTGGCGCAAAAGGCAAGGGTGAAAGCTTGTCCAGGGCAACTGCTGATGCCGAAGCCCCCTGTGAACAGAGTGGCTGTATGAAGCAGTCAGCTCCAGGATCAGCTGCCGAGTCTAGTGCTGAGCAAGACATGGTAACTGACCTTACTGCTTGATGTAAGGGAGGCCACTTTCTCAGAGACCTTGCTGCCAATGCCTTCCGCACGTGCATCTCTCCCTGTTGGGGGTCCCTGCAGACCCCAGCAAAGAAGAACTGTAGGGGCTTCAAGCTGCAATCCAGTGGTACCTCAGATAGGTGCACTGTATCATCAAGTTGTGCAGCCAAGCACCAGAGTCCCTTGGGCAAAATCAGCAGAAAGGATGGTTGCAATGCATGCAGACTACTGCTGTGCATACCAGCCATACAACAGCTGCCATAGTTGTTGCAGCCAGCACGCGTAGTGGGCTGCTCCATGTAGAAGCCTTCTGAGATTGTTCTTCTACTTTGCTGGGAGTAAGGACAGCTGTGTTGCCTGCAGAAGACGCAGCGGAAAGGGATGGTCTGTTTTCAATCTGGCAAAGACTGGTTCCCGAAGACACAATTAATCGCTGTCCGACTTTCGCTCTTGAACGACTCAACTTGCACAGGGTCTGCATGGCATGCATGTTGACCTCAACCTATCTATGCTTTCAGCTGATGACGAGCAATGCTGGATGCAAGGGTTTGTCGAATTGTATGTTTGTCAGTACGTTTTGTACCGTTCAGATTGCATCAACGCGGTCAACGCGCTGGTTACTGTGTCAAGTTTGGAATACCAAAGCATTGGCAGAAGAAGAGTTATGCTCTTATGCAAGTCAAAGCAACTGAGTCAGAGTAGCTGTTTTACAAAAACAAAGGTGTTATGCAAGTTTATTTCTACAGTAGCATGCTACCAAACTCGTGCACAAGCAGTGCAGCAGAGCGTTGAGACAGCAGACAGATTGCCACAGCTAGTACTAGTGCACACAGTGCATCTACAGTCTTTGCTTCTATGGTGGTCTACTTTTGCTCGAAAAACAAAACAGAGGCCTGTGTACGGCCAGCAGCACACTTGGCAATGACACTAGCCCAGTCACCGACACGTTGCATGCTGGCATCATCAAACATAAAC
>JAABUK010000975.1_pt1 | contig 56919 bp, 63 predicted proteins | sample 5559141 | NCBI WGS metagenome assembly JAABUK01 (sample SAMN10711869, study PRJNA513367) | rock metagenome | isolation source: Antarctica rocks | place: Antarctica: Victoria Land, Pudding Butte nord | collected 2016-01-03
TTTCCCCATAAACCCTACTAACCCCCTCTCCCCTTACCATCCAGGGCGTAGCCATCTCCCCCGCCTTCAACGTCCCAGCCTATTGTGGTCGCTACCTAAAAATCACAAACACAGGCGGTGGACTCAATAACCATGGCGCTAAGAACGCTTTGTTAGCTAGTGTGACTGATACATGTCTTGACTGCGCTGAGGGTGATTTGGGTAGGTTTATTATTCATATCATGGTTTTTCGTGGCTTGATGATGGAGTTGGCAGAGATACTGATTGTGATTTATGACAGGGTTGGATGCGGCGGCTGTTGCGTTGTTGTTGAGGAGTCACACGGAAGGGGGTGGTACTCCGCCGACGGAGTTTAGTGTTGAGTGGTGAGTGCGATGAATGATTTTGGTCTTTAGTGTGGTGGTTTGGTTTGCTGACGGGGGTTTTTGGCAAGGCATTTCTGCGATGAGGATGGGTCTTGTTGAGGGGAGGGGGGGTGAGGGATGGAGAGGTTTTGGGTGAGATCGATGTACGTGAGAGATTGGGTTGGTGCGGTTTCGGTGGTCCATAGTGAGAGTGGAGTGGAATGGAGGGTGAACGCTCATTTAAGTATGCAGGCGTTATTGGACGATGTTTATGCTGACTATCTCTTATTGACGTTGTCCATTCCCAGATAGGAGGTTGATCAATGATAATATTACCAAAGAAATTCGTACCTCGCCTCTTCTTCTAACGCAGTCGATCGTGCTTTGGACTACTCGCAGACCGAGATTCCGATTCAGATAATGCAAAAAATCGTGGCTCAACAGCTATAAAGGGGAACTTGATTGGGGGTATGTTGCCTTTCTCCAATAAAACGCCCTTTTCTGCGAGACGTGATACTCATGGAACAAGCTAATCAGTACTAGGTTGCCTCTTTCCCATAGGATACTTTTTAGAAGGGGAGGCGACAATCATAGAGAGAGATCCAGTCGAGACTAGAATGCCTGATTCCTTGGAGCTGCTTCTAGCTAGAGACTCGAGGAAAGGTGGGAAATGTCTTGTCAGCGTCTGGGATTGGCATGGTGATATGGGGGTTTGCTAAAGAGCAATAGCAATGGCCACCTGAATACAGGTTTTCAGCGCCATGTAATTGATCTCCAGCTAGGACTAGAGAGGATTGAAAGATAACCAAAATGAGACAGACAACTGTTGTTTGTCAAGATTGATTTGTTCATAATTATTCGGTGGAAAACGCAAGAAGCAATATTTCTTCTCACCGGCGTCAACACTTTTCTTCTTCGGAGGTCGAATCAGACATCCCATGCCTATCGTGAAATTCCATTACAAAGGGCGAGTCACCGGTCTGCTTCTTGGTTGGAAACAATGCAGACAAGGCCCAATACAGCAACAAAGCCACGAAAAAACCAAAGAAGTACGAGAGGTCATACAAATGATCCCACCCAGCACCGTCAGACACCCCTCGCACCTCTCTGACCAGGCCAGGAAGAAGAGGCCAGATACTCATGGACCATGCGACAAAAGCGCGCCAGTTGAACCCGAATGTATACCAATAAGCCGATGAGCTGTTGGCACAGTAGAGGTCTCCAACGTGAAGGCCCCCTTTGCGCACTAGGAAGTAGTCGCTGATGAGTATGCCAGTCATCGGACTGAGGAAAACGGACCAGCCCGAGAGGACGGTGATGAAGGTAGTCGGTCGGGTAACATAGTTCCACGGACAGACCGCAACGCCAAGAACGGTAATCACATAGCTGCCACGTCTGATGTTGATGTACTTGGGACAAAGCGCGGCAATGTCCATGCCTGCAGCCATGGAATTGGTGACGATGCACAAGGCGAATGCACTGGCGAGGAAACCGAGCCCGGCGAAGAAAGTGCCGGCCCGGGCGCTTGGAGTCATTGACTTTTGCTGGATGGCGAGGAGGAGCTCGAAAGGGTTCCACAGGACGTCGCCGTAGATGCTGGCTGTTGCGGATGTAATGAAGAGTCCGCAGAGGGCTGTGATGCATATGGAAACGGGCGCGGTGATGATTTGTCCGAATAGGGCGGCGTTGGGGGTCTTGGCGTATCTTGTCCAGTCTATTTTCTTCTGGTCAGTGGTGTCTCAAATTTGACGGATGCACCGAGGCCATATCCTAGAAGTCGTACCGGATTGACCGAGGATTCCGGAGCCATAGACACCGGTGATCGATGACAGACCATAAATAGTATTCCAGCTAAGTTTGCTTCCTGTCACCGAAGGTCCGTCATGGACCAAAGTTCCAGCACCGTGACTGGCGCAGAGTGCCCAGATCAACATCCCAAATACAGTGCCAGTAATCATCAAGAAAGCAATCTAGAAATGATCATCAGCACAGATCATACGTATGTAAGTGTAAAGATATTCCTACCCTAAATGGCGTCTGCAATCGTTCGGGAGGTAGGAGGAGCATTGGAGCTAATCTTTTAGCTTCTTTGGTCTCGAGAGTAGGATATCAGGATGCAATGCCCACCGAAGGGCGCGAGGAAGACAAAGAAACTGATTAGAGATGAGGTATCAACATGAGCCGAGAGAGGGAGAGTATTGGTCATATATGCGAATCTGGGGCCGATGAGTGCCCCGAGAACGATCTTGACAGCTTGGCCTCTAGTCACGAGCAGATCAGTCAGGGCGTCCCGTCTTAACTTCGAATCGAGGTGATGATTACATACCCCCAGTATGTTTGAATGCCCATCTAATGTGATCAGCATTTGGAACTTGGCAGAGATTGCCTTTGACAAACCCACCCATATACAAGCAGTCACGATTCTATTCAAGACGGGCCAGAAACCACCCCGCATACCCCATGAGCTGCCCTCGAAGACTAGTCAATGAAGGTGTACCTCAGCCATAAGACATGAAAAACAAACCTTCGGGACAGAAGGGTGAAGCCAACATAATGGTGCGAGCCCATCCACCCTGCAACGACAGCAAGAAGACCGGCCAATAAAGAAGCTCCTACAACGACGCCCATGGCCTGCCCAACGCTAAGCCCGAGAGCAAGAAGGCTTGACGCCGCGGTCCATGACGTTGCATTAACCCCTAAGTCCTAGAGGTCAGCTGTCTCCAGGGCCCGGTTGAAGGACAGGTGTGGCAGTACCGGTGATGATCCAGTAGCCCGCGTAGCCTTGCCAGGTCCACGTTCGGCGGTCGTAAGGGATCGGAATCAGATCTCGGTTGCACCAAAAGGTGTTCTTGTAATTAGCATCCTCGTCCACGGGACATTCTAATCTTTTAGCCCAGTGCTGAATCTGATGCTTGGACGGCATTTCTGGCCACTGGGATAACGAGTTGAGCAGTTGAGTGAATGAACGAAAAGCCGAGTGGACTCAGAACTTGGGCGACGACCGTGATGAAGTAGATGCTCCATATGGATTCCCGCCCAGTCGTTAGTAATCTTCGAACGACTGGCGTGGATGAAACGCAACGATCATTCGAGTGAGACATCTTAGATCTTAAATGAACCATTGTCAGCTTTGGATAGTTGATGTTGATTGGATATCGATGAGTAATGGCGCATGAGTGCTGCAGTATGCTTACAAGATCTCACACCTTAATAGTCGAAGCTTACTGGTGCGCTTCTATACTGCTATGCCATGATGGCACTGGTATTTAGTTGTAACTTGCTGACTGATTAGTCTGAGAACTGAAGATTGCGAATCGATGCATCGTCCACTGGGCATACCATTCCAGGCACACCAAGCCGCAGTTTCCCAAGCCACAAATGCGAGGGCAGGCGGGCAATGGTACGGTGCATACGGGACTTCCCTACAGCTTGGTAGAGAGTTGTATAGGGCAAAATTATCTATCTATAGGTACCATGAGGCTTAGAATCGTGAATTGAGTTTTAATTCACTGATTCGCCCAGCGGGAAATGAAGTTGCCGGATCATTATCTTATTGGCTCGGGCTATTAGCTAAGCGTAAATTGCGAAAAGGTGGAATTGTTTCGTCGTCTTCTTGTATTGCCATGCTATCATAGGGATTACTGAAGAGTAATAGACTTAGAACAGGCTTTCAGCGCTGAGTCAATCAGCCCTCCATCAAAGTGTTCTGATTCACTGATCTAAATAACAGAATAGTCTGGATCCTCCTGCTATACACTTCACTATTGTGAAGTAAACTTTTGGATGGATGCTTTGCCTGCCCATATACAACATATGTCACAGCAATCTGATAAGAATGTGGAGACAACGTTGATATGGCAATGCCAACACACATATATATATCATATGAACGGTGTACATCCAATCGGGGAACAAAGGGCGGTGTAAGCGAAAGCTTTGGTTTGCTGACATGGAGTTGTCTTCGCTACATGAATTGAAGACGAAGTTCGAGATCCTTGCCAAGCCGCTCTATCCTCACTCATCAGCGATGATGGTAAGCATGGCGAGCAAGACCACTTATCATACTCAGGTACTGTTGTGTGTCGTTCATCCACTACTAGGCGGGCGTTCCATACGCTACGCGCTGAGGCGTATCTATCAGCATAATTCCTAGAAAAATCGGTAGTATCCGTATAAGGTTTCTTTCCGCACCGAAGAGTCTTATATCAGCTACCACCAGCATTTCTCTCGACTTTACCTTCAAATTCTCTGTTGGAACCCCGGCACAACCAAGAGACTATCAGCAACCACTGTGAGACACAGTCTGGACACTTTTTCTCACCCATTACTCGACAGCCTAGCATCATGGCATTCACAACAAACTCGGGTTTCCTCAAGACACGATTCTTTATTCTCTCAGACACCCACGGAGAAACATTCGAAAGAAAAGAAATGTTCTCTCAGCATGCTGATGTAGCCATCCACTGTGGCGATCTTACTGAAGAGTCCAAACTGGAGGAATACCGAACAACTTTACAACTACTCATAGACATCCAGGCACCACTCAAACTAGTCATCGCGGGGAATCATGATTTCACAATGGATATACCCGCATTCAAGGAAAAGGTCGCTAGTGCTTGACCACCGTTGGATTCTGACCTTGTCCGCAAAGTGTACGGTGATCCTGGAGAAGCGAGGCAGCTTTTTGAGGATGCAAGATCTGCAGGTATAATTTTTCTTGATGAAGGAAGTCACCGTTTTACCCTGGAAAATGGTGCAATACTAACTGTGTACGCTACTCCGTATACGCCATCGTTAGGCGATTGGGGCTTTCAGTATCATCCAAGCCAGGGGCATAACTTTGACATCATGAAGGGAGTGGACCTAGTGATTAGCCATGGACCGCCGAAAGGTATAATGGACTATATTGATACCAAACAGAGGGCTGGATGCCCAGATCTTTTCGGAGCTATTGCTCGAGCTCGACCACGGTTGCACTGCTTTGGCCATATTCATGAGGGGTGGGGCGCTAAATTGGTCACCTGGCGCGAACAGCTTACCGAAAACCCATCACATTTTACGGACATCGACAACGACAAGTCTACAGTCGTGGAGAAATTATCAGGATTCCAGCATTCGAAGTTTGACACACCGGAATCCAAGGAAGAGAAGTCAAAGAAAGAACAGTATCACCGGCAGCAACGGTGTTATGCCACTACTCACTGCATTGGAGACGCAAATCCTCTCGAATACGGGGCCCAAACGCTTTTCATCAATGCAGCAATCCAGGGCACTGAGGAAACCCCTCTGCAGCTGCCATGGCTTGTAGAACTCGAGCTTCCAATGGCTGCCTAAGCCTTACGATTCGAAGATTTTACACCATCTCCCCCTTTAGCCTGGAATTCTTACCTAACTCCGATTGGTTCGCCGATCGACACATTCATGTATGAATTGAAATTCCAAGACCAGGTAGCATAGATATTACGAAAGATGATTTCAGCCACTTGAGTCTAGATGAATCGTTTGCTAGGTCGCTTGGGCGCTCTGTCCTGCTCTGCTCCTGATAGAACGGTCGAATCTCTTTGGAAGGAGCTTAGCAGGCAAGAATCTTTCTATTTACACTGCCAGTTTCTCTTTCTTTTTTTTCCTTTCCTTCCCAAGCATCATAAGTTAATTATTGGTGAGCATTTATTATGGCGAAAGCGAGGTTTGCAAGTTGCTGATTACGGACTGCTAGCAAATGCCAAATTGCATACATTCTTCTACATTTCGTATGCACTCGCATCCTCTAATCTTCGCCTACTGAGATAGAGTAACTGACCTTTCTATTCAGCAAGCGATCCAGCACGGACCAGCCCGCCTCAGCAATTCCCAGCCTCCAGCTCTTTCCTCGCCGAACCGCTTCGTCTCGTACCTCTGAAACATGCCGAAGTCCCATCTCACCATCACTGCACCACTGCGAGGGGCACTCATAGAGTGCTTCCGAGCGGCCACCCGCCTAGTCCGGTCTGACCGGCGCCGTCAACTCGTCTAGTTGGCGGCGCTGCCAGCATTGCCCACTCTTCGGTCTTCTGGACTGAGGACGTGGATGTTGCGGCTCCTCCCGCCTGTATAATTGATATCTGGGAGGGGGTTCAGAGCGGCGCCCCTGCTTTCAGTATCCAATCCGACGGCCAAATCGCGTTCGACGCTCCGCAGGGCTTACGAGTTCATCCAGACTGCATTCAGATCGGCAGCGGATGCGTCGAGCGGATCCACGCAGCAGGGCCCTTCTATGAGGGGTCTGTTGCGTCCATGTCGGATTTACTGAGGTTGAGGGCCGTGACGGTGGTTGGTCGTGGGAGTGATGGTGAGACGGATGACTTTCGATGGCTGTTGTCGGAGGTGGCTAGAGCGGGTCAAATTCTTCCCGGCTTGTATCAAGAAGAGCTGGAGGCTGTGGCCCAGGCTGGGGTGTCTTGTCTGGGGGTGTTGGGTCGCTTGGTACTTTTCGCTCTTATGAGCATTGAAAAAAAAAATTGAAAAAAAAAGGGGGACAAAGTAAAACAGGCCTTTCCTGGGCTGACCATGAACGGCACCACGTGACTGGACACGGAGACCGCAAGCAAACTCGAACCAGGGGGTCAGTCCACGTGAAGTTCTTCAGAGAGCTAGGTCATGGTCAGAGCAGATGTGGACCTCATTGGGACATTCCCGCTCGACAAAAATGGTTGCGAACAAGTCCCCGAATCTAGGGAACATGGCATCGGCCAGAGAATGGAGGATGCCAACGGTCAGCCAACTGTTTTCCAAACTACTCAAACGAATGCCAGAATTTGTTATCAAGACGGAAAAAAAGGGGACAAAGTAGAAGAGTCTTGCAAACGCTAAATATGCCAATTGGCGGCCCCTCGGGCGCTATTGGGTGTGGAATTTCGATATTCAGAGGGCACAATCCTGCGTCGCGTATGCAGATTTGGAACCAGCTTATGCGCCACTATCAAAGAAATTCCGACATCCAATCTTATTTGTGTTAGGAGCGCTAAGAAGGTCCTCCATGTTGGGGACCATTCTGACATGGGCGTGCACGCTAAACATTTCGCCGTCCTTCACGCGCTGTTACTCCAGACTATGGTGAGCTGTAGCCCTCTCATTTCAGATGATTGCCCTGTTAACCGCGCCCTGTATTTCAGCTCATTGCTCATCTTTCGCTAAAGTAGGGGGTGGGGTCTCTGGTCAGTGTTTGTCGCGCGAAAAGGCATCGGTCCGAGGGTCGGTGACAAAAGTCGTGGCCGACTTTCTCCCGAATTGTCACCGACCCTCGGTCTTTGCCTTGCAACGTGAGAGCTATATAGGCCTAACGGCTACGAACAGATCGCCCCGACTGTCTTCTTTTGCAATGAAAAGTCCACTTGCAGTACGTGCACAGTTACAGTTCAATTGGACAGCTCTTGAACACCAATGCTAGGCTGACGCCTTCGACACCATCGCCCTATACCAGTCTTCGCTATGCTAGCAATTACCGTAGCACTTGTTGCCCTCCTCACACCATTCTTCACTCAACCGGGGGCTTCCAGAATTGTAACTGGTCTGGACGACTTTATCGTCGACCTTGGTTATCAAATGAATCGAGGTCACGCTGTATCGGTAAGCTTGGTGGACCGCGAGCTCTACACCGCAAGCTCTATGCGCCCCCAGATGCGGCCGATCGTAAGCTTACTGAGAGTTCTTCTAGAACAACACGCTCGTCACTTTCAGGAATATTCGCTTCGCCGCCCCGCCACTGCGGCCCTTGCGCTTTCTGGCGCCCTCCCCTCCCCCACTCAATCGCTCCAATGTTCAAAACGCGAGTGATGTGATCTGCCCTCAAGCGTTTCCCCAGTGGTGGACTACTGGCGCTGTAACCCCCTTCAGTCCTGGCGATATTCCTCCGGTGGATCCACGCACTTCAGAAGATTGCTTGTTCCTCGACGTTTTGCTGCCCAAAGAAATCTGGCAAACGCGTCAGAGGGCTAGCGCTCCGGTTCTTGTGTGGATCCATGGTGGAGGTTTCGATTTCGGCTGGAAGGACGCCAGCGGTCAAGGTTACGGCCTGGTAACGCGGAGCCAGAGATTCGGCAGCCAGGGAGTGATCCTCGTGTCCATCAATTACCGTCTCGGTCTATTTGTAAGTTCTGCGATGAACTCAGAGGACCAAAGCAAGATGCACAACTACCCCTATAACAAAGCCAGTGCTGACAAGTAGGCGTAAGGGATGGATGAATGGCGTGGGTGTAACATCAAATGCAGGCCTGCTGGATCAACGCTTCGCCCTCGAGTGGGTCCAGAAATACATTCATCTCTTCGGCGGCGATGCTTCTAGGGTGACTATCCTCGGCGAATCAGCTGGTGCCGGCTCCATCGAAGCCCACATTACGGCGTACGGGGGTACCAAAGGAAGCTCTCCGTTCAGAGGCGCTATTGCTTAGAGTCCTTACTACTTACCTACCTCCCCCCTGCCCAACTCACGAGTCGATGCTGTGCTTGGCTTTGGAAATGTCTCTTCGATTGACACGCTTCGGAATGTGTCATCCGCAGCCCTGCAGAAGCTGAATGCACTTCTCGTAGGGAATTCGCAACCTTTTGGAAGCTTTACATTTGGTACTTCAACTTAATTACCGTCATTGGAATTGCCTACTAATCTATTGGCTACGCGTTGTTCCTGACGACGACTACGTTCCCGACCTGCCGGGCAAGCTTTTCGAACAAGGTCGCTTCGACAACACACTTTCCGTATTGACCGGCCACGACCAGGATGAAGGCTCCCGCTTTGTCCCGAATAAGCTGATCATCGATGAATCATCCTATGCCACCTACTTAGAATCTCTTATCACCCCACTCACCAATAACGCTACCGCCTTGCACCATATTACCCAGGTACTCTACCCACCAGTCTTCGACGGCTCACAGGGCTACACCAATCAAATACAGCGCAACAATCTGACTATTGCGGACGCCACCATCGTTTGCAACACCCGCTTCATAGACCAGGCGAGCTTTCTCCCGACGACGTACGCGTACGAATTCTCGACGCCGCCTGCAATGCACGCAGCCGAGCTGCCGTATACCTTCTACGACTTCGAACCCGTTCCTGGCATCAATACCACTGTGGCAGAGATTCTGCAGGGGTATATCACACGCTTTGCGGAGATAGGCCAGCCATATGCCTCGACCTTACCGTTCTTCCCCCCCACGAGACCGGGACTCACGGTGCAGAACCTGGGAAGCGATTTTGTGGGTCCGATGCTGGATGAGCGAGGAATCAATCAATTACCGGAGCGGTGTCGGTTCTGGCAGGATGTTCCGTATCTCTCGATTTACCAATCAGATGCGAGGGCTAAGGTGTAATATGACATGACAGAAATTTGACCACGCTCCTTCTCTCTCGAGGCGATGGATGAAATGCCAGGTACCATTATTTTCAGCAGGGACGTTAGAAAGGAATAGATCCTTGTATAGCTGTCTTGGCGCTTGAATTCGATCCAGAAGTACGGAGAGCTCAGTCCCATGACACCATGGTCGGGGACCTTAGCTTGGAAAAACGCTGAAGCCGTTTGTATGCCTCAACCCCAGACCCCCCCGCGTGAATATTACCTCTTGCCTGGGATCCGGTCTGATCTGGTCTCCGATTAAATCGTCGACATTTCTTCTAATTTCCCAGTCTCATCTGCGGAGTCGGCCCTCGCTCAACTGTCATGCCCAACGCGCCCGTGCTCGGAAAGCGACACATCCCATGTCGTGAGTATCTCCGTCACAATCAGCCTGATCTGAAGGTCCGCCTGAAATCTCCCCAGGCAGCTCCATCGCCCTAAGCCCCAGATGGGGTTGCAAGGGCCGAGGCCCATAAAGCTGGATTCTGGCGCGGTGTCGCGGGTCTCCCGTCCTTCCTTTTCGCCTATTCCTGCTTGTGTTGCACTCACTTCCGCTTCTCTTCTTGCTTGCACCGAGCCCGAGGTGGTTGATCTGGCGGTGTAGAAGCGATGAGGGTCAAACTTATCTGGACTGGAGAAGTATCCAGGACCGCGAGACATGCCGGCGGTGGGGATGCAGACTATGGCTTGTAGGGTCACGGCGATGCGCTCGAAATGATTCTTCTGCTTAGGATTTGAGGAGCTTTTGCGGCGGCGGATCGAGTGTAAAGGACTACACGGATTTCCGACTGAAGATGCACCGCGTGTCGGCTCGGGATCGCAACAAGGGAAAGAGGAATGGCGACGATGGGGAAACAAAAGGGGTAGTCCCTTACACCTGCCGGTCAAATTCTTTCGAACAGTCTCTTGGGTGAAGGCGTCCAGCTTGTGCATTCCAATTAGGTCTCCAACACACATCTTCACGTGCTTTAAGTCTCCTTTCTCGAAGTTCGGCACTAGCCAGTCCGTCTTTTTATCGTTCTCACTGCACAGTAGCTCCATCTCCTTTCACACTTGTCTCACTCAGCTTGGTCGAGCTACCATCTGCAGCACCACGTATATCGCCAACACCGCACTCACACACTCTCTCCATACGCGTGGAAACTTACACTTTTCCACCAGAATGATCGTCTTCCAGAAGCCATCACGTAAATTCAGCGAGCCGTTTCCTCGAAAGACTACTACCTAATTTCCAAAGCCTTGAATCAACCCTCACCTCAGACGATCTCTATGAACGCCGACTATCCTCAACTTCATAATCGAGGTAGATCTCCGCCTCCAGACAATAAATCCTCTCATCCTCTTTCGTCATAGCGTCGAATTTGAAATAGTACGGCCCCTACTCAGATCGATCAACATTGCCAGTCCCCGCACACTTCTTCCTTTGTTCACCGTCCTCGTCAATTGTAGGGTACGTGGTGGTGCGAGTGAAAGGAGAAGGCCAAGCTCACCGGCACGATAAACATAGGCATAACCCACGCGGACATCATTATGAGTGCAAAGCCCTTCTCTGGCGGACATTCTTGCGTTCGCTTCGGGTCAGGTTGATCGATGCTATCCATTGATGTGCAAAAATCTAGAGTGTCGCCTTCTGCTATTCCGGAGTGGTTGTACATGGTGGAGAAAGTCCAGGTGGCGTTGCTGGTGATGTTTTGGAGAAAGGTACCTTTGTGCACGAATGTGAGCTTCAATATTTCGTGATCAACATTGTTGAGGCCTAAGGGATTACCGTAGAGATGGACTTCGAAGACATCGTCACTTTTGGCGTGTCAGCTTCTTGTGATGGGGAGGTCGAAAGGATGGGTACATATGCAGAGGTTGGGGAAAGAGCTCTATGTGCTCGATTTGGTAAAGGTCTGTGGAGCGCGATTCGTTGCAATACTTGAGCGGCGAGCCGCCCGGAATACTTTCGTGGGATGAGAGAGAGGTGGAAGAGCTATGATGAGGGTATTGCGGATGAGAGGCTTCGTGGAAAGTGGAGCCAGCGTTCCAAGGTAATGATAGCGCTAATCGAATGACATTGTCGAAGATGGAGAGCATGATCTTTGTTGTCGCCTTTGGATTTATGACGTTATCAAATTTCTTCGTAGACTCATCGAGAGCTTGCAGAAGCCAGGAGGATTAGGCGCCAGTTTGACTCCGCCCAAGCAGTCACTCTTGGCAGTCGAAGGCGACAAAAATCTGCCCCCGACTCACTCGAGGCTCGCCTGGACCCTGCCACTTTAGCAAGCCCGCCGGGTGGTTCATCATCCTGTTAAGACGATGCACGCCCTCCTCCCACCTACCAACTCAACCAAGCCCCCACGTTTGAACAAAGAGATGCGCGCTCGCTCTTGCACAGCCCGTTCCAAGTGGACTCCAGAAATGGCGTTATCTTGGAACGTCTTTGGGAGCTTGAAACTATAAAATCTACGCTTGAAAGGCGTCGACAGACAACGATGCCATCCTAGTGCAGCGGCGTATGAGCAGTAACCTAAGTCATCAAGAAGCTCCACTTTTCGCCTCCGTGGCCTTGCCTTTCCTGGATCTTGACCTGTATATCCTCCTCCGGTGGGAACACATTGGTCGCCATACTCTCCTGCTTTTGCGCAGGAATATGCCAGTCACGAGCTACAGGAGCGACGTCGATTCTAAGGACGAATAACGCAGTCAGCGCCATAGCTTCCAGAGTCACGAAATGTCGTCCGGGACAAAGCGAGGATCCACCCCCGAACGGACGGTATGCAGTCGCGTTGGTCTTGAACTCCGTTGCGGCATTTGGCAGCTTCAAAAATCTTCTCGGTTGGAAGTCGTTCACATCGACACCCCATGCCGAGGAATCGGAGTGCATGACGGCCATGGGCATCTGTACGACCATTCCTTTTTTCAGCAGATATTGGCCTTGGAGCAAGATGTCTTCGCGGACATAGCGCACGCTAGATCCTAATGCGTGAACCCTGAGCATCTCTTGGAAGGTAGAATATAGCAACGTGCATTTCTCTCGCATTGTGAGGATCTTGAGGTAATGTGTCCTTTCGACTGCGTTGTATTGCACTGACGTTGTTTCTATCTCCTTGCGTATGTCTCGGAGTAGATCTGGATCTGCTAAAACGTGCACAAACATGTAAAAAATGGCGGGGACTGTATTTGCAAGAATACCAAGTAGTACCCCAACTTCAAGACGTCCTTGATTCCACGCCGTCAGGCCATAATGTGTGTTTGTGAAATGTCTTGCCTTGGTCAGTGCAGCACTTCTGGCCTGTTTCGGCTCGTACTGCTCAAAATAGCGCTGGAAAGCGAGCCCAAGTTCTGAGCGAGCATGATCGCCCTTCGGCGCAAGGAAGCTAGGCGCTAGGTTGATAATGAGAGTATTGAGGTTTTGGTCGAAATCCCTACCATCAATATCAGTACCAAGCGTCCACTTCCGGCAAAGCTCAGTCACGTTACCTACCAGAATGCTTTGACGAGTCTTCCCTCATCCTGGTTGAAAGGATTGTTTGGACCGTATATGGCGCCGGTGCTGCACATAGTAACCATCTGCCTTGTCCAGGCGAAGAGATTGATCACATCCCCATGCTTGAGCCTTTCTAGATATTTGGAAGCCCCTAGTAGCATATCGTTGGTCATACTTTCGAGGGCTGTGCCAGGGGCTAGGCTGGAGACTGTTCCATCATGAATGTCAGTAACATAGCCGGGACCGTTCTCGCCATTGAGATTGTGCTGCACTATTGTACTGGTAGCTTCATCATGGCCGGTGATGCGTTTTCCAAGTTTGGCGATGAAAGGATTGAAGGCTAGGATTTTCGAATTGCGGTTGACAGCATTGACTAAATCGATTGAGGTGACCACGTAAACTTTGCCGTTCAGCATAGGTAAGGTGTATATAGGGAGTTTGCATTTGGCGCTAGATGGACCAGTTCAGTATTTGTCTCTGGTGCTAATGTGCCGCCAGGAAAATGTCTGGAAAATACCTTATGCGTTGATAATACCGGGAACCGTGTTGCAATAGTCCTATGATATGACCAACATAGGGAATATAGGAGAAAACAAGAGGAGGTTCGTTCGTGGCATGTTTGAGCGTACAAACATGATGGAGAAAGCACGCTACTGCGAATGCAAGGCAAAGGAGAAGGAGTAGCATCTTAGAGACCGCTGCTGATCGACTCTTACAACGCCAGTGCCATCTCACCAAAGCCTTTTAAATGTTGCCAGCTAGCTTTGAGTACCTCAAAGATTTACACAGCCAGTCGGGTATCTGATGCTCACACTAGCTTAATACAAGAGATAAAGAAAGAATTAAGATACGTACAGTCTTATGAACTAAGTATAATTGTATATCAATAATTAATAATATATCTATCCATATAAACTTAACGTATAACTGAAAACTCTACAAATGTATGCCAAGACGCTGATTAGTCATCTGCCGAGGTTGACCCGGACTGACTTCTAATACACAGCACACTAGGATGTCGCGCCACTCTCTACTCTCCTTGGCCATTTGCACAGTTTCGCTGCTGTTCTCGAGAAACGCCGTCTCCGTCCCTGCTCGCCGGCTTGGAAATGGCGATATAGCCTCCCGCTGTTACTTGGTGCCCTTGGGTTGCGGGATCCTATTCGTCGCTGAGAGTGAGATTGGTTGGTTTCAGCTGGAGGCTCTGTTAGTTCTAATGGACAGGTCTGATTCTTCAAGTAAAGACATAGTCCCCTCTTGAATACGGTTCGATCGGTATTTATAGCATGAAGAGCGTGATAGCATTGCCTGGGCTGGTTGTTTTCCTTTTCCTTTTCCTTTCCTTTCCTCTCTTTTTGTCTTTTTCATTTTGCCAATCTACCCTTTTGTACTCTGCTCACTTCCTTCACATCTCCCCAACCCGATCGTCCATGCTCAGCTGCTGTCTTCAATTCGGATGAGCCGGGTCCTTGTCTGCATCTGTCGCAGGTCCAGCGCTTCGGCCTCCTCCGACCGTCCTTGCATCTTATATATGTGAATCAAATTGCCCACACTGTTCAACGTATCCCGGTGTTGGGCGCCCAGAACCTTTGTCCTGGTTTCCACTAGCTGGAGTATCAGTTCCTCTGCCTTTCCCCAGGCCTCTCGACCCTGGTACAAGGCTGCTAGGCTAGCTATGCTGGCCATTGTATCTCGATGATCCGCCCCTAAGACCCTCTTCCTCGCGTCCGTGACCCGTGCTTCTAATCTTTCGGCCTCTTCCAATCGCCCTTGGAACGTGTATGTGTTTGCTAATTTGGCCATGCTGGTAAGTGTGGCTGGATGTTCTGCCCCCAGCGCCTTCGTTCTTGAATCCATGACTCGCACTCTTAGTTGCTCGGCCTCTTCGTTCTGCTCTAGGAGGCTATAAGCAATTGCCAGACTGGCCATGCTATTCAGTGTGTCTGGATGCTCTGGGCCTAGCACTCTCGTTCTCGTCTTCACCACCTGAATTCTTAACTGCTTAGATTCTTCCCACCGTTCTTGTCTACTATATACCAGAGCTAGATTGGCCATGAAGTTTATTGTGTTGGCGTTCTGGACACCTAATACCTTCTTGCTTATGTCCATGCCTTCTCTTTCCAGCTCTTCGGCTTCTTGCCATCGTCCCTGATCGATATATATCTGGGCCAAGCTGGCTATATCGACCAATGTTGTTGGATGGTCTATGCCAAGCACTTTCCTTCTCATCTCTATAACTTGCTTCCCTAGCTCTTCAGCTTCTTTCCACCGCCGCTGGCTCCTGTAAGTGGATGCTAAAGCGGACATGGTTTCCAGAGTCTGAGGAAGCTCCATGTTCGACGGAGTCTTTCTTTCCATCTCTACAATCTGCACTTGGAGCTCCTCAGCTTTCTTCCATTCCCCTTGCTTGCTGTATGTTGATGCTAGATTGGCCATACTGCCCAACGTCAGTGGATGCGCCACACCTAAGCGTTTCCTGTCCCTCTCCATCAAATGCATTTGCAGCCTCTCAACCTGTTTCAATTGCCCTTGATGTCCGTATACGTTCGCCAAGATTGTACCGAAGATTCCTGTCAGAGGACTCTCCAATGCTATTCTCTGGTCAAGCTTTATCATTTGAAGCTGCAACTTCTCTGCATCTGTCTGTCGTCCTTCCATCCTCATGAGTAAACACAATTGTAGCCTTAATTGCTGAACAAGGGGATGGCTTTGTCCGAGGGAGGATCCCAGAGTTTTCATTTCGTTTTGATATTGTGACTCAGCTTCATGCAGGCGCTGCTCTTCACGGTATTGCCGACCAAAGTCAAATATGGGCAGATAACCATCCTCGGAGAGCGTTCTAAGACTGCTTTTTTGGAACGTTGAATGATCAGGGTTTCCTTTCAAGCGCTGTATCAGTTCCTTGAGGGGTTTCGTCGATAATTTGTTTTCTTTGAGCAATGTTTTGCATTTATTTGCATCTTTTTTGACACCAAACCCAAGTTCATAACAGAGAGCTAGGTCCAAAGCCTGCGATTGGCTTATAGAACGTCGTTCGCTCCTTTCTTGCAGGCATGTTGCGATATAACAACGTACACCGTAGTGAGCTCTGATGAGCTGATGCGATGATACAGTGAGCTGGTCACGGTCAATACGTCGCCTGTAATGTGGCCGACTCAGTCAGTGTTACGTGTAAAACTTACTTGGAAATCACCCTCAGGTATAGGTATCTCTTCCCTTAGGTGTGCCAAGTTTAGTGCCCTATTTTATCTACGGTCAGTATCTCTTGATGGACCAAGCGCTTGTTCTGACCTGTTTGACGATAAGAGTTCCAGTATTTCAGTGAACTCTGCGGCTCGCTCAGCTGGGTCCTCCGCGAGCGTCAGCCTGAAGGTATTCTGGATATCGTTTCTCCTTCGATCTTCCAGTCCCGTCTCTGCTGCAACTAATTCGTACGCCAGACTTAAAGGTTTCTTCTGTGGGTTTTCAAGATCCCTTCTGAAGTTGCGGTCTCGGTCCTCACTCTTATTATAGAAGAAAAGCCATAGACAGAGCATGCCAAATGAGTATGCATCCATTCTTCTAGCCTGTAGAGGCAGAATCTCTCGATGATGCTGTTCTGGAGCCGTCCAAAGCTCAGAATAAGGCATGATGATTGTGCCGCTATCTGGCACGAAAAGACTCGAGTAGCCAAAGTCTATCACTTTCGCCCTATACCGCCCATCGGTCTGGGTATATATCAAAACGTTATTTGGCTTGATGTCACCGTGAATGACACCTGTGACTTAGTAATGCGAATACAAGGATCGATCTGAAGAGCATACCACGAGCATGTAAGGTTCTGACCGCGAGACCAACATCATAAAGTAAATCAAGTCTGTCCCTGAAATCCAGCTCTTTCCCTGGGCCTTCGGTTATAAATCTGGCCATATCCCCACATTCAGTCTTCTCGAACACTAGGACTGGCCAGACTTTCTCACCGCCTGAAACAACGTCCCAGCATATGCCTGTGATACCCGCAATGTTCGGATGGCGTTAGATCACAGGATGACCTAGTACCGATATTTCCGCAACAAGTGCTTGCAAATTTCGGATCCCTTCCATAACAGACCGAGGACGCCTTAAACGTTTAAAAGCAAACGTAAGCCGGGTACTGATTAATTCTTGATAAATCTCGGCTGTACCGCCCTCGCCCACAGTGTCCAATGCTGGCTGCCATGTGAACGGAAGAAAGTCAAGCTTCAGGCTTTGGGCAACCCCGAGGAAATCGAGGAAGTCGTACTCTTTTCTTGAAGCCGCGTACGCACTTTGATGAGTCGTCCCAGACGTTGTGTAGGCAATCAGAGCTGAAGGATTGTCGCCGCTGCTGGAAACGGTCGACATCTTGATAACTTGATTGCACGATCAGGCGCTCCCGATCAAAGGTATTGGAAAGATAGAATTGCGAGAAGTTAAGTGAAGTCTTCTTCATCGAGTTGCTTGCATCAAGATGCAAGGGTCACCGAGTATTCTTTCCACTCAAGGCTCGAAGGCGAATTGTTGATTTGGAGGAACTGTCAGCCTTGTGAGACAGCTGTCTTAATAATCCGGCACACTCCGAAGAGAGAGTGATTTTGCATAGATACCGACCCATTAGCCACTCGCGATTCTTGATCCACGGAACCGCCGATGGACCAATCGGCGTAGCCATCCAAAGCTGCGATAGCCTATCCCGCGCAGATGAGCTTTTATCTATGCAGTATACAGTTTGAGACTGGATTCTGACCCGTAGTCTGTCGTCGATTTTCACCGTCTACTTCCAAGGTTTTTTGGGGACCAGGCGACTTCCGATGGTGATAGGGACTCAGGCAACGACTCGTTCGAATCTCTGATAGCGGCAACTATAACGACCTTTCAAATGCTATCAATTGATCCAGGCCCCCCAATATCCTGTCTCAGCGTCCTGATAGCTACGGGAGTTCTTGGGCATAAATCCACTAAACCGTCAGACTGGCTGCCTAGAGTACACTTTATAAAATTACAGTCTCTTCCGTTTGCAAGCCCAGTCTGCCAACCGTCTGAGCAAGTGTACCTTCAGAAGAAACGTGCAGGAAAGTGTGAGCATTGTCAAGCTTCCTGAAACCACTACATATATCCAAAAATAGGACGAGATGACGATGTGTTCCCCCTTGCTACCATCCCCAGGGTCATTTGGCTCTGTGCGGACCAGGTTGGAGCTGAAGATGGACTAAGATTTGAGGTATCTTGAATTAGTTATGAGTTATGGAATGGTGAAGCGCATATTTACATACCGCCAAGAGAGATGCAGGCACATACATGACCGCAGTGAAGCTAAGTGCTTTGAGCATCTTTGAATCACGCTGACCTTGTTGCGCCAGGTCAGCGAAGGTAGCGTTCTCCTGCCGAATCTCTGTTATGAGGTGCTGGAGGACTTCAAGATTACCGCGAATGGCGCAATTTGTTGCTCGTAGCGAGTCACTACCACGAATATCCAGGATTCGAAAGAGCTGCACGATATCATAAGTCCCCATATGAGATGATTTGTGCGTTCATCAGAGAAAACAAACCAAATTACTCGTTCCTTTTGATTGCTCGATTATTCGAAGAATGTCTCGACGGTGACTTTCCATCTGAGCGGAGTAGACCGCAATCTCAGCAAGACTAGGCTCACACAAGGCTGTTGCCTCTAAGGAAGCAAGCTTGCGGTAATGATCTTCGCAGCCTTTGACTACTTCGAGACCCGTGTCGACAACTAACAACGCTTTCAGAAGGGTGTGGTGCAGCAGCTGCAGCTCTTGACAATCTGCAAAACTGACTGGATAATCGTGAGGATGATTACCTCCAACAGTCGAAAAGCAAGCTTTTTCGTCCTTGCTACCGTCATCTTCGTATCTCATATGACTGGAATTCCATCAGGACGACTTACCAATTTCAGAAGCTCTGAATGTAGATACTCGATGTACTCTTGCCAGTTAGATACCATGATAGATAAGAAGACCATGTGCGGAATCATGCAACTAAATCTCCTGCCTCTGTCTTCCCAACAATCGTCACTCAGCACGGACTTGAGTCTCATCCGTATAGGGTCCGAAGGCTGCAAAAGGATCCACTTAGAATGCTTGGTCTCTAAAGAAAGTTGGTGATATACCGCTATCTGGCGGACGGACCATGGGTCGCCTCGGGCTCGACCATTTAATTCCACGTATTTCAGAATGTAACAGAATTCTGTGGAGCTCGATCAGACCTTGTGATCATCTGGAATAGTTGAGAACTTGCCATATACGTAACGATTTAACTGATGTCCGGCCTTTTTTGAGATATTTCCACGACATCCACCCCATGTATGATGATTTTCTTCAATCTTGGTGCCAAATGCCTGCACGACATCTAGAAAAGGAGCAAAGACACAATGGGATTCTAGAATTATTTTGAAGGCTTCTTCTGATATGCGGAGTGGGCCCCAAGTAAATTCTGATGGGATTAGGCTGCTGAATGCCTCAGAATGTCCACTTCTGCTAGGCCATTATCTACGGAAGTGTCGAGACTGACTAGAACACATCAATCGCACCGTTTCCGTGCTCCTAGATAGACAGATATAAGAGAGCCTGGCTTTTGATGGGTGGGAAATGAGAGCTTCACCACAAATTGGTCATTGAGCGCTCTGGCACCACTAATCGAGTGGGATTCGACAACTACCGGCGCAGGTTAGAAGTATGTGGAGAAGACGGTGCCTTGGCCGGTAGATCTGACCTCTCTCGGGTGATAGAACCCGCAATAACTCCACTATCACCTCATTTGCGGAAAACAGCCGGGGCGAGTTTTCAAGTAAACGACGATAGGAGTCCCGCGGATCAGCAATGATGAATCCATGATCGAGAGGGCCTGCGTCTGCCTGAGAGGGAGAGTTTGGCATCTGGGGAGAATTGGATTGTCGAGAGTTGTAGTTTTCGGAGGCCGTGTGGATTAAGTATTGCGGTACGCTCTTCCTCACAAGATAAAATGAGGCGGCAATTCAGTACATTCAAGAGCTATGATAGACAGTCTCGATACGGTCGGAGTCATCGGACTGCAGAAGTAGGCTGATGAAGTAGCTTCTTGTCAGCTTCGAAAATGAAGCTCTGGGCTTGTCACTTCTCCATATTGAAGGAGTCGAATAAATCTCCCTTTGCTTGTAGGTACCGGACTACGCCCTAAACTTTGGCTTTCTGTGGGTAGTGTAGTGATTCTTCATGGCGTCTAGCCTTTTTAGTCTTCGTTTTCGAGCTTGTACGAGTGTAGGAGAGCGGAAAGGTGTTTGTTTTGGTGGGAGGGTGATCGACCTGCCGCGCATTGACTTTTTCTAACGAAAATCTTAGCGTATGCGGAATCCTTGGCGCTGAGGCATTCACACCCACCTAGGTATCATGGTAAGCCGACAGGTGTTCCTGAGATTAAGAACATTATTATAAAATTGGTACGGTTATAACACAGCCACAATCAGAACGATACAGCTCACGCTCGTTGAGATACAAGTGTAATCAAGAACCAGATAAGCTATGGTGTTGCAAAGTCGCCTGCAGCAGGCAGGATAGGTGCGTGCCAAGGCCACGGTAGTCCCTGTTAGGCTGCCAGGTCGGAATACCGATGGTTCATACCATGACAAGTATGAGGCAAATCTAATAAAAAAAACTGAAGTCGTATTAGATAGAATACTCCTATGACAGTAATCTATATATATAAAAAGCTAAGGCAAAAGCTTTGCTTCGATATCATGTCCTCAGCGCCAAGGAATCCAGGGTCTTGTGCATACGCTAATTGTAGCTTGGCGGGCTTGCCTCATTACTTCAAATCTTAAGGAACAGCTGATATCATCTGGTTGGTGGCAGTTGCCCCACCACACCTGAGCACCAGGCTGACCATGGAATCAATTGTCGCCTTATCGACCGCCTCATTTATTACCGTTCACCCCCAGTGTTCTCCTCTCTTTTTTAAGCCTCACTCTCACGGACGGCCTGCTCTCTCTTTGCCTCAAGTTCAACAAGTGGAGACTTGAAGCTCAATATGCTTTATGGCTAAATCGATCCGTCTTCCTCACATACATCGCACGCAGCCTTCTCTAGTCATAAATCCTGAAATCCTGTAACTGTCTCATTTCGTATATAACATTGGACCTTCTTATCCATCTCTCAACATGCCGAGGCAGGCTTTGGAAAACAAGTACATTGTGTCTAACGATCTTGTTCGGTTGCTCCAAACTCTTTTTGGTGCAGGTAGATGGGAAATTGAGGTATCTAGATTGCGTTCCTCTGGCAGTCATTTCTTCTTTGATATCAGGTAGAGTTTCGGCTAAGGGCAATTGCATGTAGGAACGGAAGAACCATTACATACTTACGCTTCCTCGATTGCTCACAGAGGTTTGTTCAAATCTAGATGCATGTACAGCAAATCATGCTAAAAGCGATCAGAAGGAGATTGAGTCCGTGACAACTCGCCCAAGTTCCACGCACTAGTGGGATCGTGAAGCCCGAGGAGGTTCCGCGTTGAGCCTCCCTTCATATGGGGAGTATCTTATAACTGTTACGTCTGCTGTTTAAAGGATATTAGACTCGAAGCTAGCCCAAATTTTCAGTCGGTCGGCATTGGGTTGCAGCAAAGGACGACAAACCACCTTGGGTCAAACATATCATTTGGTCCCTGTCCGCTATAGCTGTTCGTAATGGAGCCTATAGAAGACCTTCATGTGAAACTCAATGGAATCCGACGCAGGAATGAGGATCAGAATCATTACTTTTTCCCCCATCAGGCTGTTTGTGAGTTGATCGAGCCGAGTGTTCTTCGTAAGACTTTGAAAGGCAAACAGATCAAGCCGTATGAGATTGAAGAAGCTGCCCATTACTTAGAAGAACGCGGTGGGCGTAGAACTTTTGCAGTCCTTGTTCTACTCAAACGGCCACATCTGTTTCCATATTTCATCAAGGACGATAAATTACAGCATGCAGATATTGACCACAGAATGCCCTACGGCATAGAGAAGCTGGAGGAATTACTGTCTCCTCCAGTCTCTCACGAATTCTGGGACAAACAGTGGGAATTTACTGCCCCATTCTTCTCGGACAGCTCGTTTGCGCGCGTCCTTCCCGATGAGTTCATTCTACCGTTCATCAAGAAAGACAAGTTGTTGGGCAGTGGGGCCTTGGGACATGTTTACGAAATTCTCATCGAGCCTTGTTATCTACCAGCCAGTCCATCTTGGCAGGGAAAGGTGGGCTGCAACGGCACCTTTATTCTCATCTTCAGACCACTGATTAGCTTGAAGGTAGTGCGCAAGGAGTTCATTGCTACGTGTGATGCTGCTGAGAGTCCTCGACCCGCTTTTGAAAAGGAGTTGCATAACCTCTCAATGCTAAGATTGATCAAGCACCCAAATATTGTGGAAATGCTTGCCGCATACACTTTCAAAGGCAAACACAATCTAATCTTCCAGAAGGCTAGCGATAAGACCCTTGGCAATCTACTCGAGCATCCGCGGCCTCGCCAGTTTGCGTCACTTGAGTCCGTCATAGACGCTCTGTCTGGTCTATGTTCTGCACTGCACGCAGTCCATGAATTCCACTTCCCTGATTTATCCCTGATTGGATGCCATCATGATCTGAAACCAGACAATGTGTTGGTTCACAATGATTCATTCCTACTTGCTGATTTCGGCCTTTCCATATTCAAAAAATCCAATGAAGGATCAGACACGTCGTTTAAGCAGGTTCGAGGTGACTACATCGCCCCCGAGTGCCAAGATTTGGAGGACTTATCGAAGAAAAATTTGATAAGGAGGCTAAGTGATATTTGGTCCCTCGGCTGTATCATGTTGGAGGCACTAACCTAGATGGCCTTTGGACCCAATGGAGTCGAGAATTTTGAAGAAAAAAGGGCCTTCAAAGTTGATAACTACACACGTCATCACTTTTACCATGGAGTATTTTCAGAATCGCCTGCAGTGGTTGCGCAGGTAGATCAACTTGAACTTCACTCGAATTCTCGACCAGAGAAAAAGCTAATCAGACTCATTTCGGACATGCTTAAGTTAGACCCCCAAGAACGTCCTCCAGCTGGGGTGGTGGAGGCCAAAATGCGTTATATAACAATTAAGACACTATGCAAAAAGGTTCAAGAAGATGTCCATCTCGCCTTTAAGAAGGGTATTTCGATACAGGCTTGGATGGCTCTACAAAAGTTTACAGGCTGGATGCATGTTTGCAAGGTGGATCAGCACGATCGTTTGGAGCAATGGCATTCAAACGATTACCCAAACTTCCAGGCCACCAGAGCTTGTCTGTTTGACATGAGTGGCGCGGTGGCTACTATACTTCCTGAATGTCAGCGCTCCACTGCAGATCTGTACGAGCCATTGCACCGCTTGAACGATATCCTATACGCCGCTCTCCCGGTGGATCTGCAGAAACAAGCTCAGGCTTTTTTCCGACTGCATACGCTCAGTACCGACAACAAGATCCATCTTGAAAATATGGCAAAAATGTCATCCTTCCCAACTGATCAGGCGCAATTTATGGTGCTGGCAAAAGTGAGGCTCCTGAGTGATTTGACCGAGAATCAGTCTTTAGCTTCCTCTGAACTTAGGATCGACCCCACTCGATTGAGAAGCGAAGAATTGAACGCCAAAGGTGAAGAATTTGCCGGTAGGCACACATGCGGCACACTCCGTATGAAAGGAAATGAGTCCATCAGAGTGATCATTGAGTGTAAACAGTATGCACACGGTGCTAGCGAACAGGATTTGGCAGAGCTAGTGACTCGCCTATCCAAGGTCACCAAGCTCCTCAGTGAAGCCAGACCGGGCTTTCGAATACTTCCTTGCTCTGGGTTCTACCACAATCCAGGTCGAGACTCTTGCGGTCTTGTTTATGGTTTTCCCGCTTTGACGGTACCACCGTCCAAAATAAAGTTCACTACCTTGAAAGTTGGCCTTGATAGATACTACCGTAAACCGCTACCTAGACTCGGTCTCGAAATCGCTTTCGGCTAGCTAACGAGTTAGCTGTTTCACTTTTAAGAATCCATGAAACAGGATGGCTACAAAAGAACATCTCATCTTTCAATATTGGCTTCTTCCATCTCGAAAAGGACCCGTGGGTATGTGCAATGGACAAGCCATACTTTTTTGGCTATTTGAATAGCCGACCTAATCAAGCCTTTGCATATACTGAATTCATCGAAGACCCAAAAGAGAGAGATTACCAACATCCAGAATATCTGAAAGGTCGCGGCAAAGTGCGATATCAGAGTCGATTTGACTACTACAGCCTCGGACTGACTCTTCTCGAAATTGGGCGCTGGGAATCTCTTGAGCACATGTCAACAAGGCAAGGTGGCCTAGAACAGTTGCGGGAGTACCTTATACATGAGAAAGTCCCTCGTCTAGGACAAAATATGGGAAGTATATATCAAGCAGCGGTCACACTGTGTTTGAACGATGAGTTCACGATTTCGGATGAAGGGGATCATTCTACAACTAATGATGCGGAGGTGCATCTCAAGTTTTCGGAGCTGGTGGTGAATCAGCTTGCCAGATGTACGGTCTAGCATCTGTAAAGAGGTAGTTATCGAGAAGCTGTGAGGGGTCAAGGGCAAATCGTTCAATTGAAACCAAGAATTTCAATCAGGAGGAACCCAAAATAGGGGCTCTTCTCTACAGCCTTGGCATCCCTCGGCTAGCGGAACCAATTCCGCTCATGCACTTATCCATTTAATTGTACAGAAAGACACATGGACTTGATCTGCTATTCAGCAGCTCAGAATCTCAGCTCATGATGTAAGCCAATTTGAACAAACCACAAAATATAAACCACAATTTCTACTTCGAATACAGGTAGCACACAATCCCTGCAGTCAGTCCAAAAAAGTGACAATGGCGCCAATTACCCTTCACCTTCGATCAGAAACCAAGCCTCTAGAACATCGCACCGCTTTGACCCCTAATGTAGTCCGCAAGCTCCTCGATAAAGGTCTGAAGGTCAACGTCGAGCGAAGCCCTGAGAGAATCTTTGAGGATGATGAATTTGAGTCTGCGGGAGCTACGCTTGTGCCTGAAGGATCATGGCCCAATGCACCGAGAGACCATATGATCATTGGTCTCAAAGAAGTGAGATGTCTGGAAGCACAAAGAGGAAACGACTGACTATGGAGTTTGTAGTTGGAGGACAAAGACCCGTTTCCGGTCAGTGAACAATTAAGCTCTCATTGCACTCTTCGTGCATCTTTCTGTTCGTTAAAAGGTATTTCCTGCGCCAGAAATGCGTGGTTCGAGGCTGTTATTCCGTTCCAAGTTATTCCAAAGCCCCTCAGACGTGTCCAGACATGTGATACTGACTTCCAGATTTAGTTAAGGCATACACATATACAATTTAGTCACTGGTCAGTATTTCTTGAAGCTCTTGTTTCCCCCTTCGACTTTTGGGTTATCACAGGGGAATTCGAAGCCGGAAGCCGGGAATAGTCCCGGGGCGCTTGCATAGATGCCCTAGAAATGTAATGCTGACTCTGGAATTTATTGTAGCTACAAGAACCAACACGGATGGAAAGAGGTTTTGGGGCGCTTTTCAAGGGGTGGAGGCATCCTTTACGATCTGGAATTTCTTGAAGATGCGAGCGGGCGACGCGTAGCAGCCTTTGGGTACCATGCGGGTAACTCAATCCTTGAGCTACTCTTTCTGATTTATTCAACGCTGACTTCAGACTTTACTTAGGATATGCGGGCGCCGCCCTGGTTAGAGCTTTCCTTTCGTTGTTGGAGCCACAGGCTAACTTCGGACCCAATTATAGGCTCTTATGGATTGGGCGTGGCAATTACAACATGGGAAAGAGCTGCCTCTACCTGGGAAGAAGCACTACCAATACAAAGATGATCTGGATAAGGAGGTAAAGGAGCAAGTGACAAAAGGCGCGGAGAAGAATGGCGGCAGGCTGCCACGCCTACTAGTCACCGGAGCATTGGGTAGATGCGGAACTGGGTAGAGCCGCTTCCTGTTCCTTTAAAGGAATGCTGACTTTGGTATTTACTAGGGCTCTCGACCTATGTCGCTTCGCCGCTGGCATCCCGGAGGAGAATCTACTAAAATGGGACTTGAAAGAGACCAGCGCAAAATCTGGCCCATACCCTGAAATTAGGGAGAGCGATGTGTTCGTGGTGAGTAATTGTTGGGGCCCGTCTTTCTGTCTTTGCACTGTGCTATTGCTTCTAAAGAATTTGGACGCTGTCCGGAATGCTATTGCTGTTGGCTGAATCCCATCCTCTCATCTCCAAACCTCCGGATCCATCTAGACGGGCATGAGCTGACTTCATGAAATAATCAGAATTCCATATATTTGAATACAGCCATACCTCCCTTCATAACCGCGGACTTTCTTAAGAATGGTAAGCGTAACTTGAGCGTGGTTTGCGATGTCAGCGTAAGTTATTCTTTCTCCGCTTCACTCGCAATTTTGAGATATGATGGGAGCACTCGGAGGTATTACGCCTTGACTTTGACGAAGGAGAACTCACAAGAAAAGTTTCCTTCCCCTCCAATCAAACGAGAAGGGGTAGCTAACACTCCTAAAACATACGTAGTGTGACACTACAAACCCTTTCAACCCTGTGCCCTTTGCCAACCAACAAACATTCTTCAACAAGCCGACTATTATGTTGCCAGACTTCGACGATCCACCACTCAGCTATATTGTAGGTCATTATTTGTTTCTCTTAATATTACCCCTGGGATTACCACGTGTTCTTTGTCACCATTCGCCAGAATAAGCTATTAACTCTCCGTAGACCATCGATCATCTTCCTTCCCTGCTTCCCCGCGAAGCATCCGAGGCTTTCAGTGAAGCTCTTTTACCTAGCCTTCTTCAGTTGCCGGATAGATCCAGTGCACCCGTATGGCAGAAGGCAGAGCAGCTGTTCAAAGAGAAGGTTGCGTTACTACCACGGGAGCTACAATGAGTTCGACGTCTGTCGAACGGCCATGCGATGACGGCAATAGCATCAAACTTGTTTATGTGCAGCCACTGGAGGTGCTTTGTTCACGATTGGAGACTTGATACGGCTCTGGGTAGTCATCCCAGTTTACATGCCAGGGGGATCTATCCCATATCCTGGCAACTTGGGTATTCGTCTCGGCTAGGCGTTGGCAGAAACCCCTGGAACGAATGCCCTACCAGGATATGGGATTGAATGCTCAATATCGCTCGGTATAGGGACGTAGAGAACAGACGCTAGCTTCACTAGGTAAAAGTGGTTGATATGTTGAATCTCCTTGATTTGCAGCTTGCTAGAGTGATGAAAAGTACCACAAATACCTCCTGAGTCTCCTATAATTCTCACCACGATGTTTTCATCCAAGTACACCGAAATGGAATATCGCTCAAGCCTTTGTAGACTGAAATTATTTGATCACCCCAAGTATACCCGAATGCTTGTTCTTCTACCGCCATGCCACCAATCAAACAGGAACCTTCAACTCGTCTGAGAGCTCGGCCCTTGCTCAAGAATCACTGGCGACCTCCTATAGAGACTTAAGACGCCCATTGCAGTAGAACAAACGAGTGTAGATATGAAAGAACATTACCATTTATGGTACCCCGTCATTCCTCGTCATTCATATATCTACACTCAGGGGCCTTCTCATCGCCATTCACCTGCTGCTCTCAAAGCACTTTCTTGCCTACGATATGAGGCCAAGAGTCTGTGGCTACACCAGGACAAGCTCGTCAACTCTCTACTTTAGAAGAGGGATACGATATGCGTTACCTTGGATCGACTGTCTTTGAAAGAAGCTTAGATCAGTCGATCAAAAGTATAGCGCTTAAGTCCGTGAAGTGGAGAATTCCAAAGGTTAGCTACTTCAAAAGCTTATAGTCCTCCACAGCTTTTCCGAATGGGCTCCCACAACCGTCGAACGTTGATATCAGGTGTGGTATCTAGTCCCGTGGGAGCGCGAATCTATGGGTTCGAGGGCTTGGTTCCAGCTGAGAGTTGAAGTGTGCTTCGATACCCTCGCCTTGCACAAAGGGATCTTCATAGCCTGATACGAATCACACGCGGTCATCGATACTTAATTATTGGATGCCTTACTTGGTTGTGTATGATGGATGTTGAGCTGTTGCCAAGTAATTTGCAGACGCTAATTCCCCACCGACCGTTCCCAGCCGCGTATCGCTGCCCGCCTCGCCGCTCTGACTCTATTGACTACTGGTATCTTGACCCACCTTGATAGATTGATCTTCGATACCCAGGCAATTCGAAGGCGTTTTCGATGTCAGCTTGTGCTTACATGATCTCTCTTGTGATGACTGTGGCTATTGGATGACGAAGCAGCGCGTCACTTCTGTACATCTTGCAAACATTTCTTGGCCACGAAAGCACTATGAAGGCTACCTAGGACAGCCTGCTCCGCAAGAGGGAGCAACAAAGCAATCAGAACATCACTATCGGACTGTTCGCTCGCGGGAAAAGTTTCTCAGGCCAAAAAGACCATTGGCTCGGTCTCAACCGGGACGTCCAACAAGGAGTCCACCGTCCTCTTCTACTTGTTTCTCTAAGGACATCGATCGCCGGTGAAACCGGGGACCCATCAAGATGAACGACGATGATCTCATCAACCAGGTATACCGGAAGATCGAGAGGGAGAAGGTCCTGATCAACGCAGCAAACAACATGCGCCAGTCCTCCAACCCGCAGGTACAGCAGAGCCTCGATTCCCAGATACGAGAGTCTCGGAAGGGCATCGACTACCTCGAGGAACGCATGAGGGAGCTACAGATGCGAAGGATGGAGGCTCAGAGTGCCTCTGGAAGTAATGGTGGACCGATCCCGCCAGCACATAGGTCACCTCAGCAGACCAACGCTCGGAATGCACAGCGGCAGGGACAAGGGCCACCGCCGCCTCCGCCAAATAACGGAGACTACCAAGATCCGACCAATGGAGCGTATATAAACGAAAACGATATGAGTGGTGGCCACGGCATGATGCCTCCTCGAGCTCCCTTTGGTCCGCCCGGCCCTGGGTCAACTATGCCAAAGACGCGACCAAACTACACCAAGCTTGGTGGGTACATGTACGGGGAAAAAGTTGCGGCGAAGGCTGACCAAAATCCTTAGATCTCATCAAGTACGACACGCCATTTTTGGGACCTCGAATCCAGTTGATGTTGTCTCAATTGGAATTCAAGCTAAGTGTTGAAAAACAATACAAAGATGGCGTGGAGAAGATGGTCAAGCTATACCAGGACGAGGGGGATCGAAAGAGTAAGGCAGATGCTGAAGCCCGGCGGATAGAGAGCAACCAAAAAATCCAGCTTCTGAAGCAGGCTCTGAAGAGGTATGAAGATCTGCATGTGGACATGGAGAGTACAAACGATGCGCCAGATGGTAGGTTCTGGAGAGAAGAAACGTCCCTAGAAAGACAGGATCTGACTCTGGTGTACAGATGATAGCTTAAATTCTCCTAACATGCGGAAACCCTTGACTGGACTTCTCTCCGTGACTATACACGCGGTCAAAGACGTGGATCATGCTGCGACAGGACGCTTTGCTCGAGGTCCGGAAACCTTTGTGATACTCAAGGTTGAAGATGCTTTTAAAGTGAGAACGAAAGCTACGCGGATCGATCGATGGACCGACGAGTTGCATCAAGTCGAAATCGAAAAGGCCAATGAGATTGAGCTAACGGTATATGATAAAGCTGGAAATCATCCAACCCCAATAGCCATGCTTTGGGTTCGTATATCCGATATTGCAGAAGAGATGAGACGGAAAAAGATTGAGGTGGATCTTGGTGGGGGTTGGGCCACAGCAGCCTCAATGGATAATGGGGGAATGCAGAATCGAAAAGATTTACCATACTCGTCACCGAACCAAGGCTCCTCCATAGGACGTGAAAACAGGGACTCGAGAGGCTCGTCTGGAGCGACTATGCCATACGGTGCCACCCCAAACAATTCGAATCCGGGAGACATCGACGCATGGTTCGCTCTAGAGCCAGTGGGAAGGATCCAATTAACTCTGAGCTTCCAAAAGCAAGTTAAAGATCGACGACCCTTCGACATAGGCCTTAACCGTAAAGGTGCTATCCGCCAACGTAAGGAAGAGGTTCACGAGCTGTACGGGCACAAATTCGTGCTTCAGCAATTTTACAATATCATGCGTTGTGCTCTTTGCGAAGAGTTCCTCAAATATTCGGCTGGCATGCAGTGTGAGGACTGCAAGTACACCTGCCACAGAAAGTGCTATCCTAAGGTAGTTACCAAATGTATAAGCAAGTCCAACGCGGAAACGGATCCGGAAGAAGAAAAGCTGAATCATCGGATACCTCATCGATTCGAAGGGTTTTCGAATATGGGCGCCAATTGGTGCTGCCATTGCGGCTACATACTGCCATTAGGTCGCAAGAACAGGAAATGTTCAGGTGAAAACTTCTCCTCCTGAGGTAGAGAAAGACGCTGACACAGATAACAGAATGCGGCCTGAGTGTTCACGCACAATGTGCCCATCTCGTACCTGATTTCTGCGGCATGTCAATGCAGACAGCGAACGAGATCCTTCAAGTCACTCGAGAGACCAAATCCCAACAGGGGCTGCACCCTGGTAAACCTACTAGCCTCATCGACAAAACCCTGAGACCCAACTCTGGCCGCCCAACACCTCCTCCGCAAGCTCCGTCATACAGGCCACCACCAAAGCAAGAAGAGATCAGCACACCGGCCACCGATCCTCGAAGATCACATGGTCGGGAGGAGTTACAGTATGCCCAACCTCCTGCAGCTAAACACAATGGAAGACCAAGTGCTGCAGACGCTGCTAAACAGGCAGTCTATGGAGGTCGGGGCGCGCCACCGGAACAGCGGCCTCAACAAGCTCCCCGGACCCAGTCTTCTTCCCAGGCGGCTATTGACGCTGCAAGTAGAGTAATGAGTGCCAATGACAAGAGACAGTCGGCATCAAGAACTCAAACAGCGACAGACATTAGCACCATTTCTGGTGGCTACCCACCGAGGGAAGAAGGCCAACCGTACTCATCGAGCTCATCCACTCAGCCTCAGCAAACCCAGCAACCCCAGCAGCCCAAATATAACCCAGAAGTTTACGCTGGCTACGGTGGATACCCTCAAGCTCCACCCACCCAAGCAATCCAACCTCAGCAGATTCACTATGCAGAGGCTGGCAAATCACAACAAAACCTCCCAATTGTCAAGCAGCAGCCTTTGGCTCAAGAGCCTCCAGCTCAGCAGGGTATGGGCAGGCGGATTGGATTGGAGCATTTCAACTTTCTTGCTGTCCTTGGTAAAGGTAATTTTGGTAAAGTCATGCTGGCCGAGACCAAGGCAACCAAGAAGCTTTACGCTATCAAAGTTCTCAAGAAGGAGTTCATCATTGAGAACGATGAAGTCGAAAGCACAAAGTCAGAGAAAAGAGTCTTCTTGATTGCTAACAAGGAGCGCCACCCATTCCTATTGAACCTTCACGCATGTTTCCAGACTGAAACACGTGTGTATTTCGTCATGGAATACATCAGTGGTGGAGACCTCATGTTACACATTCAACGTGGCCAATTCGGCAGTAAACGAGCACAGTAAGTGTAATAGCATGAGTAAGAAGCGGAGCGAATCTGACAAGATGCAGGTTTTACGCTGCCGAGGTCTGCTTGGCTTTGAAATATTTCCACGAGAACGGGGTCATTTATCGAGATCTTAAGCTCGATAACATCATGTTAGGCTTGGATGGTCATATCAAGGTTGCTGACTACGGTCTCTGCAAGGAAGAGATGTGGTATGGATCAAGCACGAGTACCTTCTGCGGTACACCAGAATTCATGGCACCGGAGGTGGGTATCAAGTATTCAGTACTCTGGCCTATGCTGACACCTCTTAGATCCTGCTCGACAAGAAGTATGGACGAGCAGTAGATTGGTGGGCATTTGGCGTTTTAATCTACCAGATGCTGCTCCAACAATCCCCGTTCCGAGGCGAAGACGAAGATGAAATCTACGACGCCATACTTGCGGATGAACCCCTATACCCAATACACATGCCACGAGATTCGGTCTCAATCTTGCAGAAGCTATTGATGAGAGAACCCGAATTACGTTTGGGGTCCGGACCAACTGATGCTCAAGAGATCATGAGCCATGCTTTCTTTAGGAACATTAATTGGGACGACTTCCGGGACAAGAAAGTGCCTCCTCCATTTGTTCCGCAAATAAAGAATCCCACCGATACTAGCAATTTCGATTCAGAGTTCACGAGCGTTACGCCAGTACTTACTCCTGTTCAGTCCGGTGAGTCACCATTGGGCTTCAGATTTGACATTCGTATACTTACAAGCTACCAGTCTTGACACAAGCGATGCAAGAAGAATTCCGAGGCTTCTCGTACTCAGCCGACTTCGTCTAAGGAGACTGCGAGAGATTTGATGGGGACGAACAAAGGCGATGCACACGCATGACATGGCAACGAGGGCAGGTGAGATTTACGAGGTACATGGCTCATGAGAGATGTGGAATGGTGCGCCGATGTGAATAGTCGTGGAGCGGTAGGGACAACTTGGGAAGTCTAGATTTTGAATTAGTCCAATATCGGGTCAGCCAACTTCATTATACCAACGGCTGGTCAAAGGGCCAGCATGCCATTTCTGAGTACATACATTAGCCTCATATATTAGCCTCCGACCAGAACCGGCTATCCATGGATTGGGCGCAACCTCGCTCGTCATGAAGTAAACGGTGTCTTGTTCTAGAGAGTTGACTGGTGTAGAGAATGTGGGTTGGCATGGTCGGTCAACGAAGATTCACCGAAGATTACCATGTTCTGCTACATAAAATCCACACCCCCCAACAGTGTGATTGTAGCACAAGACCCTCCATCCTGTCCATTGTTGCAACATTTGATGTCGATGTTTACATTGAGTGTAGCAGGTATCGCGAAGACACTCTCGGGTTCACCGTGGTATTCCCGAATCATTGCCAAACCCGGATCAGCCTCAAAGGCTCAAAGGAGACTAGCGTCATCGGACGTCTCGATCGCCGGGTAGTTGCCGTGCTTGCCGTGGTGCCGTGGTAGGCCGATGGCTTCGCGAATCAGGATAGAGGAAGATGAAGGTTTTGCTAAGACCTTCAACGAAAATTTAAATGATGACAATCTCATTCGATCCGGGTCGCTACGTCGTTTGCGTGGGGCCGGCTTCCGAGGCTCGCATTACCATGGCTCCCAGCGTGCCTCCATTGCACGCGACATCTTACCTCTCATCAGCAACTCTCAGCGACCTGCAAGAACCTCCTTTCCACCACCTCCGCCTGCCACCTACCAGCCACAGCCTCACCAGCTCATCGCCGTTTGCTTCAATCACATGGCCGGACGGCAGTGCGAGTACTGTCAGCAGCTGAATAAGGAACTAGGGGGGATCAATGCGAATGGAAGCAATATGCGAGTAGACAGGAGTCCAGATTCGGTGGAAACCTTGGGGCGGGACCACGCCCACGACGAACGGCACCTCCAGCAGCACAGAAGTGCCGAGAGCATGGTGGAAGAGGACGAGAAGCCAAAAGATGGAGGCGAGAAGGGTGGCGAAGAGGGACCGCCCGCGCCTGTAGGCTTATGGGATAAGAGATTGGGAAAATTGAGGTTGGAAGTATTGAGGCTATGGGCAAGAACGAGTAAGCAGCTGGGATGAATTTATGTGTAATAGTATCCCTTTACTGACCGCTCTCAGCTCTCATCCTCTGTACCTTCATCCTAGCAGTGTTGAGCATGTATTGGGGTGTCCTGTTCCATGTTGAACAGAACCTGTCGTCTTTGGATGTATTCGTGGTGGACTTTGACGGAACACAAGCGCCATACACTGGTGTCACGCCTCTGCTTGGTCCAATGGTTACTCAGATGACGACGAAGATGATATCTTCAGGCCAGTCTGGAAAGCACCTGGGCTACATAAATATGGACCCAGCAGTTTTCAACCACGACCCAATGCAAGTCCGCCAAGCTGTCTACGACTGGAAAGCCTGGGCAGCTATCATTGTCAATGCAAATGCGACAGCTCTTCTGCATCAGGCCGTTCAAGAAGGCAATGCCAGCTACGACCCCCTTGGCGCCTGTCAGCAAGTCTGGGTCGAAGCCCGTGACCAGGAGACCTACTATGCTTACATACTTCCCCAACTCAACAGCCTGCAAACCGAGATTACCTCGAAGTTTGGCCAAATGTGGACGAAGATGGTCTTACAGAATACGTCCATCCCCATCACGAATCTGCAAGCCGCACCCCAGGCCCTATCCCCTGCAATCGGCTTCTCGATGTTTAGTCTCCGCCCATTCGCGCCAGCCGTCACCACGCCAGCAGTCACCATCGGTCTTATCTACCTAATCATCCTCGCCTTCTTCAGCTTCACCTTCTTCCTACCCATATACACCAAATTAATCACTCCCCAAGGCCACCCTCCGATCAAATTCTGGAAATTCATCGCTGTCCGATGGTGGGGTACCGTCATGGCATACTTTTTCATGTCGCTCGCCTACAGTTTCGTCTCATTAGCATTCCAGATCCCGTTCGCCAATTCCCCAGCGACAGACACTGTCGTCGCTGACAACCCTGACGCATATGGCACCGGAACATTCGTGGTCTATTGGATGATCAATTTCGTCGGCATGATCGCCCTAGGGCTTGCGTGCGAGAACGTCGCCATGATCATCGGCCAGCCCTGGACGGCCATGTGGCTCATCTTCTGGGTCATCACGAACGTATCGACGGCTTTCTACTCGTTGGATCTTGCGCCGAAGTGGTACTACTGGGGCTATGCGTGGCCGCTGCATAATATCGTTGAGGCGTCACGATCGACACTGTTTGATTTGCACTCGAGGATGGGGTTGAACTTTGGGATTTTGTTCGTGTGGTGCGCTGTCAATACTGCACTTTTCCCGCTTTGCTGTCTCTTTATGCGGCGGAAGATGGCGAAGGGGAAGCAGAAGGAGAAGTAGAAGATGGTGAAGAACTCCGCAAGGTCAAACGTTTTATTTGGATAGATCCGTAGCCTCGCGTTGGCACTGGCTATATCTTGAAGCAATTCAATGCATACGATAGACAATAATTGAATGAATTAAAAAGCTTCAAATTCAAGGGTTCGAAACATAATGTCTTGATTACATTCAAAGCTCACGATCTACCCGGCCCCAAGATAAAATCACACAAGCCAGTGAATAGTATATTGAAATATCGATCTGTATGATGCAGGACTATGCTTCTACTCAACTTTGCCTAGGTTCTATAATACACAACTGCGGCAAACCTAGAAGACCTTACGACACCCTCTCCCATCTATCTATGCCACTTCCCCACTTAACCAATGACCACCTTCTCATCCTCAGGGAAATCGTACTCCGGAATCGCCAAATTCAACGGTGCCGGCCCTTTCCTCGCTCGGCCTGAGATATCGTAGTGGGAGCCGTGGCAGGGGCAGAACCAACCTCCGAAGTCTCCAGCTTCGCCTATGGGGACGCAGCCGAGATGTGTGCAGACGCCTGTTGACGCAGTCAGTTTCAATGGGTGTCCGCGGAAATTTATTGTGCCGTGGTTGGAGGGAAACGTACCAATCATTATCAACCATTCAGGTTTCTTCACACGGTCAGAGTCGGCCTGGGGATCCCGTAGCGATTCCCATTTTGTGTCTTCGGCTTCTTTGATTTCGTCTGGGGTGCGGTGGCGGACGAAGACGGGCTTGCCGCGCCATTTGATGATTACCTGGTCACCGCTTTTGTCAATTGCTGGGATTGGGAAAAGGAGAGGGGGGGAGGGGTTACGTTTTTGCCTAGAGGAATGGCAGCGAGGTCGATTTCGACTTTGGCTTGTGCAAGTACGTCGGCGGATGCGGCCATGTTGACTAAGAAATCTGTTCGCGAATCGCATCGTCAGCCATTGAACCTTTTTGATTACGCAATCTTCTCCGTAAAGATTGCTCACTGTCCCCAATGCCTCTTTTTGGTACTCACCCTGCACCGTAGCCTTTGCCCCAGCCGCTGCCAATAGCCCCATGCCGCCCACCATGAAATACTGAAATGTCTTGTTGCTCGTCTCCCCCTTCTTGCTCATGTACTTTTTGAAATCCGGTATCTTCGTCGTCGGGTTGTCGTCGGAGGTCCTGAAGGGCGATTCCACTTTTGGCGTTCGATCGTATTCTCCGGCAGTCCGTTCTACGATGTCGGCTTTGCATCGTCGCTGTTGTGCGGAGAGAGCTAGGGAGACGCATCGTAGAGGCTGCCGTGATGAGGCGCGGAGCAGCGTGCGAGATGAGGTGGTTAGGGGCGCCATTGTGGAGGGGAGTGGTGGGTAGATGTTCGCGTTGGATAGCTGGTGGTGACGGCAGTCGAGGTTGAAGAGAGTGGTAATTAATCTAAGTCGGGCGGGCTAGTGATAGTGGGGTATTTGAATACGCAAATAGCTATCCCCGGGCGGATGTGACTGTGACCGGAAACTGGTTCATTGCAGTCCCGATCTGAAAGCCGAAGGTTCAGTAGCGGACGATATTCCCAATGAAAGGCTGTGATATGGCTCGTTATTTCCCTCTACTCTTCACTTATGCTTCGCTCGCTGTTCTTCCTTAGACCATTCTCCCTGCTACGACGTCCCCTTCCAATTGTCCGCTCCAAGAATAGCCCGCATAAATACTACCGATCAATCATGGCGGAAGCACAACCACCCGATGTCGTAACGTTGCCGCCGCTCAGTCGAGCGGACAGAGATGCCTACGCTCGAATGGCAGAGACGATGGAGATGTTCCATAACAGCTTTCGCCAAACGTGGAAAATTCTCTACGGTGCTTGCAGTAAGGGCAAACGTCCTGCTAATATGAGTATAAGGCAATTCCTGAGCACTGGGTGTGACTTTTGTCATCATCTTCATATGCACCATTCAATCGGTTCGCAGCACTCTACCAGGATGACATTGCTGCTTTGCTAAGCTTATTGTACGGTAGAGGAGCAGCACATATTCCCGGTTTTGGCGCAACGAATGCCAGCTTTCAGAAAGGAATTGGAACTTCTGACACAACATAAGGAAATTCATAAGGGGATGGACAAGATGGAGGCGTATTTGGATGATTGTAAGGCGGGTAAGCGGGACCTGCGGATAGAGGAGTTGAAAGAGATCATGGACAGTTTTGGGACTGTGCTCTGGGAGCATTTGTCGAATGAGGTCCGGCAGCTGTCTCCGGACAATATGCGGAAGTATTGGTCGCTGGAGGAAGTGAAAAGACTGCCAATGTGACAACAGTACGAGTCACCGTCGAAGCACCCACAAACACAGTCTGTGATAGAGACCCCAGTAAATTACAAGGATGGCATGGAGGCGAGAGAGCGCACCATGTCAATGCAGTCAAGCCTACCATGGCGAGCCACCTCTGCTTTGAGCACAAGGGAAAGTCATTGGACAACCAGCACGACGTCAGCCAACATATCAAATTGATTCCACAAGGTACAACATCACTTTTGTTGTCACAGGACTCGGTTAACTAGGCAATCCTAGCACCAGCCTATTTTTCCAATAGGATTGCAAGAGCAAGAGTCGGCAAATCGTGAGTTCCTAAGTCAAGCAAGGAGAGCCACTCTTTGCGTCACAGATTTGGTCCATAGCTGTGATGATGGCGTCGAAGTAGGGTCTGTCATGAATGGATTTGGTGAAGGGCTGGAAATGAAGTCATGAATTTAACACCACAGCTTCTGGACTGGATAGCTCTGTTGAGTGGTAGTGGATCAAGCTTGGATAATTGAAAATAGATCTGGTGGTGGACGAAAGATAATTACTCTGTGTATGATGGAAGAATTGAGATGTCCCTATGTTGATAATCGAAAGCTCTATCGTACCTAGAGTCGTTCAATGATAATGCAAAGGTAGCAATAAAAATTTACAGAACAGTATTCTGTAGACCATCACAGAAGATGCTGATAGACTGGCTCCTGGAAACGGGACACGAAACGGACGCCACAGCCGTCGCGCAGAAACGATCGACAACAAGCTCGCAAAGCTGTCGAACAGCTTCGTCCTCCCCCGAGGAAAAGATTCAATGGACCTGTACAAGAAAGGCATTGATCTGGCCATAAACCCAAAGCACACGCGATGGCTGTCCCCGCTGTTACTCGTCGCAGACGCCGTCCTGTGTGCCCTTATCATCTGGAAAATACCTTGTGAGCAAGCTTCCGACGCTCTTCTCGCGCGACCATTGAAGGTCTTCTCGGGCAATGCTGCGAGTATGGTGCTGACCACTGCGATCCCAGACACAGAGATCGACTGGAAGGCATACATGCAGCAAATTGCTCAATACCGCAGCGGTGAAAGAGACTATGCACTCATCAAAGGCGACACCGGGCCTCTGGTCTACCCAGCAGGTAACTAGAGACGAATCGAATCACACACGGGCTGGAGCTGAAAGTATTGACAGCACACGTCTACATCTATAATATCTTATACCTCGTGACTAATGAAGGAACGGACATCTTTCGCGCCCAATGCATATTCATGGTTGTCTATCTGGCTGCGTTGAGCATGGTCATGAGTTGCTATCGAATGGCCAAGGTATAGAGGCATTTCTTGTCCTTGGTATAAGGGCCTGGTGTGTGGCATATGCTGACATTATTACGCAGGTACCACCCTACATCTTTCCCCTATTGATACTCTCCAAACGGCTCCACAGCATTTTCCTCCTCCGCCTCTTCAATGACTGTTTCGCCGTCCTCGCATTATTCACCATGATTCACTTCTACCAGAGGAAGGTTTTCACAATTGGAAGTGTGGCATACTCGTTCGGTGTAGGCACAAAGATGTCTTTATTGCTGGCAGCTCCCGCCATCGGTATCATCCTTATGCAGGTCCTCCCGTTCAAGAGGGCCATGAATGCGATCTTCCTCATGGCTCAGGTGCAGTTCACTCTCGCTGTCCCGTTCCTGAAGAACTTCCGAGGCTACTTGACGAGATCATTCGAGCTGTCACGGGTATTCATGTATAAATGGACGGTCAATTGGAGATTCATTAGCGAGGAAAGATTCCTTTCTCGAGAATTTGCTGTGGCCCTGGTTATTGTCCATCTGACACTGCTCGCCACATTCATGTGGACACGATGGGTCCGCCCATCAGGGCTTTCCGTGTCCGCATTGATATCAACAGTATTTGACCCGCTACCAGTCGAAGTGCAACAGCAAATATATTTCAACACAACGCCGTCTTTCATTATGACAGCTATCTTGACCTCCATGGCCATTGGAATGCTCTGTGCAAGAAGCCTTCACTATCAATTCAATGCATACATTGCCTGGTCCACACCTTTCTTGCTCTGGAAATCCGGTGCGCATCCGGTCTTGACATACGCCGTCTGGGCGGCTCAGGAGTGGGCATGGAACGTGTATCCAAGCACCAAAACAAGCTCAAGGGTGGTGGTAGGATGCTTGGCTGTTCAAGTGCTAGCTCTCTGGCAGGGAACCAGGGATGATTTTTCCGATAAGATCGCTCCCGAGTCCGTAAACGAGGATGGGAAAGGAGACCTTGATTGAAGCAATAATGAGGCATACTTCGTCTTCAATTTCGTTCTTCCCGTGCAGATGGGGCGGATTTGGAATGAGGAACCCGGTTTCATCATAATTCTGGCTCGGACACTTCTTCTGGTGGCATCTTGCCAACTGTCGATTCTTCATCCTCACTGTCCTCGAGATACGAGGGAGTTTTGACGAACTTGGGAGGCCTGGAACAACGTCAATTTTCGCCTATCTTTTGGAACTGAGTACGAACCAGTATGCCTGCTTCCGCCATTGCCTCTCCTCCCTCACGACATTGACAATCTCTCCGCTGAGCTTGTTGTCTCGACCCTCGAATGCATATGTATCCACCACCACATATCCGCCTCGTTTAATCCAGATCTGAGAACGAAATCGAGGAGGCAATTCGACCAGCAGCGGATCTTTCGCCGATGGGAGCTCCACCAAATACAGGTTGTTTCCCTCGGCTTTTTTCACGCGAGCAATCGCATGTCCCTCATCCAATGCACTAGGTGGAGCGGAGGTTTCTGCCGCGGTGGCGAGCAGGTTGCGTTTTGACCGAGCCATCTCCGCGTATTTGAGCGTGGTGTGGCTAGCTCTAGCCCTCCGAAAAGAGGTGTGCAAGAAAATCGGTTGGACGAGGGGAGGAAGGTGAGCCGACCGGAAGACGAGCTTTCCTTGGCGCTTGGCCGAGGAAACGCCGGGGATCTTCCCACCATTTGTCCCACAATCGGCTGTCCCTGTCTGCCTCCGAGGTGAAGGGGCAGTAATTGGTCAGCATTGACACGCTGGTTTTGGCCAAATGATCTAGTGTTGTTTTGGACGATTGTCAATCATAGTGTCTTGACTAATGTACTATACTGCAATCAATCACTTCTTCTACTCTCCTTTCTATTCATACTCTCTGCATACATTCTACTTCAGAGGATACATACACGACTGTTCGGCGCTGCTGATAAGTTGGTTGATAGTGGATCAATATGACATCTCAGCCGTTTGGAGCACTCATCGACATTGACGAAAGCTCGCATATCACCGATCCACCAGCAGTCCTTCGTAAGGACCCACATGGACTTCCAGACCTACCGACCGCTTATGAGCTGGACGAGTTGAACAAAGCCGGGCGTAGCGTTGGCACCCCAATCCCTCCTAAACCTTCTGGAACTCAAACTCCGCGGACACCCAATGAGTTGGAGCAAAGCAGACCACCAAGTCCAGACCACGACGATGCAGACGCCGTAGATGTTGTCCAAAGCTGGAACAATCCTTCTATCAATAGATACCGTCTCCTATCCGCCTGTCTCATGAATTTTGGCAACGGTACGTTGTATTTTCGATTCGAATCCTTCACATATCTTGACCTCGGCACAAGTCGTGGAATAAGTCTCAGGAGTAAAGGCATTACGGACAAGTATCGAAAATCACACTGTGTTTGGATAAGGGAAAGCTGACACCGATATCATTCAGGCCTTAATGACGCTGCTCCTGGTGCTTTGATCCCCTACATGGAGAAAGACTACCGCATCGGCTACGCTGTCGTCTCTCTCATTTTCGTCACCAATGCCGTCGGCTTTATCTCCGCCGCTCCTATTGCTCAAGCACTCCAAGCCCGTCTGGGTAGGGCAAAGACACTGGCACTGTCTCTTTTGGTAACAGCAACAGGGTACGTGATGATCGTCTGCAAGCCTCCTTTTCCGGTAGTGGTGGTGGCCTTCTTCTTCCTCGGTCTTGGTATTGCGTCAAACCTTGCACCTAACAATGTGTTCTGCGCAAATCTTTCCAATAGCACTATAGCGCTAGGGTTCCTGCACGGTTCTTATGGCATTGGTGGCACAATAGGTCCCCTCATAGCCACAGGTCTGGTGACGCACGGCAGTGCTTGGAGTACATTCTATTTCATTTCACTCGCCGTTACTCTCTCCAACCTTGTTCTCGCATTCTTCTCCTTCCGCAATTACGAGAAAGATACACCGGCCGTCAATCTCTTACAAGCTACGGCCTCAAATCCAAGTCCCTCGACATCACGAAGCAGATTACTAAAAGCGGCGTTGAAGAACAAGACTACTATCCTCGGTGCGCTATTCATCTTCTGCTACCAAGGAGCTGAAGTCTCCATATCTGGATGGGTCATCTCATTCCTGATCTCCTATCGCCATTCATCTCCTGCACACGTTGGATACGTGACTTCTGGATTCTGGGCTGGTATCACGTTAGGCCGTTTCCTGCTGTCGCACCCGGCGCACCGAATTGGCGAGAAGAAATCCGTCTTCCTTCTCATTATTGGAGCAACAGCATTCCAGTTACTTGTTTGGCTGGTTCCTAACGTCATCGGCGAGGCGGTCGCTGTCTCTATCGTCGGCCTTTTGCTTGGACCTGTGTACCCATGTGCGACAGCTGTATTTAGTAGATTGATTCCGAAGCGGCTGCAGATGAATTCGCTGGCGACGGTGTCGGCGCTCGGCAGTAGTGGAGGCGCAGTCGCTCCGTTCTTTACGGGCTTGCTGGCTCAACAGGTTGGGACCTGGGTGTTGCATCCTATTTGTATTGGCCTCTTTGCTGGGATGGTGGGCTGCTGGGTTAGTTTACCAAGGGTCGGGAAGAGGAGAGATTGATTGGGGACGGGTTAGTCGACAGGTCATGTCGTCCAGGGACTAATGGACTTTGAGATTCTCGGCTGAGCAGCTGGTCAGCTACCTTTCAAAAACCACCTCGATCAAGACCATCAGTCACTACCATCATCCTAGCGCCAACACCGTGGTGGGAAATAGAATTCCTCTTTCACATGCCTCCCCACTCGATACAAAACGTTCTGACATTTTTCCCATTTTCATCTTCGTGGCTCTCATTCAGCTCCTCCCGACCGCCGATCAGCCACCCTTTCTTGACCCCTGTTCCAAGCCTTCCTCCCCCAATAAGCTCTAGCAGGTTAACCTCTTCATTCCAGTCGTAACTCATGGAGAGGAAATGGCTGTGGAATCGTAGAGGATCGCCGGGGTAGACAGCGAATTGACAGCCGAACCGTATACCGGGGGACATAAAATAGCCTAAACCATGGAGATGTCCAAACAAGGCATATGAAGAGGCACGGACCTTTGGGAGAGCTTGTGGCGGAGCGTCACCAGGTTGGGTAAGAGGAGGATAAGAAGTCGTTGATGTGGTTGTCCAGGGAACCAAATCGGAGTCGTCTGATTTGAGAAGTGAGGTACCTGGCGTAACTGTGTTGTCGCGAGTGAGGGGTTCGCCGAAGAGAGCCTCTTCGAAAGTATGGTCTGCTGTCTCTGAGGTGGGAGTTGCATTTGATCGCTTGTCCCCAACGGGGTCTTCTTGATCGCGGATCTTCTTCAGAGCCTTATGTGTCCGAGTCTGCCTGCTCTTTTGATAACCCCTGGCGATATCCATTCCCTTTTTGTACATATCCGTCCTCATGGAATCCAGTTGATCAATATTCTTCGATGTCCAGTCCCTCTTGTGCCAGTCCAAATCATTCACAATGACAGCCAGACGTTTGTCAACTAACAAGCGTGCTTCCTCGGGCTGTAGCTCCAGCGGTAAGCCGAGGAAGACGTTCTGTTGTGGGCTTTGTGAGAGCGTGCCGATGAGCACACCAAGTATGTTGTGCGCTCGCCGTAGCCATGTTATTGTGTCTATATCATATAGCATGTAACGCTCAACATGCGAGGAAGCCTGGAAGATTGGGAATGGAAGCGTATGCTCTGAAGGCGGTCCGGTGGGAGTCATGGTCTGTGTGGACTGTCCGCGCTCGAGAACTCGATGTTGCTTGACCTGCCTTCTAGTCTGTTAGCTAAACATTTCAAGGAAGTTATATTATCTGTATGTATTGTATGCCAGAGAACAGTCATAAAGCTCAATGAGCATCAATGTTTACATCAAAACCCCAAAAGGGTTTCAGTGGATTGACAGATTGTGAAGTTATTAATCATTTCAGAGGCAACGATGGTGAGAGGACGAGACCGGCATACCTGAGTCCACAGCGGTGGCCACCATCTTCCAACGCCTGACTTCTTGCAAACTTACTTGAAGTTTAGCCGAGGAGTGCCAAGACGATAGCCGTATCCGCGTGGATCCTTGGATTAGTGCGGCGCGTCGGCTCCCGCCATACTAAAAAGTTCGTGGTCGAGGATAGCACCAGGCAGCTCGCTCTGAACGTAAGTCTGTCTATAATTTGACCAGATATCCACAATGGCAGGAATGTTCGAGCAACCTAGAAATGCAGGCACACTTTTCCTGGGGGGGACCAAGATCAGTGGTGCAGATATAAGAGATCAAAACGGTATGCATCTTTCAAGCCCGTCTAGCATATGCTAATGAATCCTCAGTGCTTGCAACACAAGCTATCGCCAATGTAGTAAAGAGCTCTTTCGGTCCCTCGGGACTGGACAAGATGATGGTAGACGATATTGGAGTATGTTCGAGGCGAAGAGTCGTTCTTCATAATACTGAGGAACTTAGGATGTCACAGTGACCAACGATGGCGCAACTATATTAAGTCTCTTGGACGTGGAACATCCGGCTGGGAAGATACTGGTGGATCTAGCACAACAGCAAGACAAAGAGGTTGGCGACGGAACGACTTCAGTAGTTATCATAGCGGCAGAACTTCTACGACGAGCGAACGAGCTCATGAAAAACCGAATACATCCTACTACGATAATAACAGGCTACCGTCTCGCCCTCCGTGAAGCGGTCAAATACATGAACGAGAACATAAGCACCAAGGTGGAAAATCTGGGCCGAGAATCCCTGATCAATATCGCCAAAACCTCCATGTCCAGTAAGATAATCGGCTCAGATTCCGAATTCTTCTCCAAAATGGTGGTCGACGCCATGCAGTCTGTCAAATCAACCAACGGCCGCAACGAGACCAAATACCCCGTCAAAGCTGTAAACGTTCTCAAAGCGCACGGCAAGAGCTCTCTTGAGTCTACGCTCGTCAAAGGTTATGCTGTAAATTGCACCGTTGCCTCACAAGCCATGAAGACACGAGTAACAGACGCCAAAATTGCCTGCTTGGATATGAACCTCCAGAAAGAGCGCATGAAATTGGGCGTCAATATTACGATTGACGACCCACAACAACTCGAGCAAATACGCCAACGAGAAGCCGGGATGGTCATGGAGCGCGTGGACATGATACTCAAGGCCGGCGCCAACGTGGTGCTCACCACGAAGGGTATCGACGACATGTGTCTCAAGCAATTCATCGAAAAGGGTGCCATGGCCGTCAGAAGGTGCAAAAAGGAGGATCTCCGCCGAATAGCCAAAGCAACGGGTGCCACCCTCGTCTCCTCCCTCTCAGACCTCAACGGCGACGAGAAATTCGAGCCCACCTCCCTCGGCCACGCGGAAGAAGTCGTCCAAGAGCGCATCTCAGACGATGAATGCATACTCGTCAAAGGCACCAAAGTGCACACATCCGCCTCCATCATCCTCCGCGGCTCCAACGACTACCAGCTCGATGAAATGGAGCGTTCCGTCCATGACTCCCTCTCAGCCGTAAAACGCACGCTGGAAAGCGGCAGCATCGTTCCTGGCGGCGGCGCCGTCGAGACCGCCTTGCACATCTACCTGGAAGAATTCGCCGTCACGGTCGGCTCGCGCGAACAGCTCGCCATTGGCGAATTCGCACAATCACTCCTCATCATCCCACGCACGCTTGCGGTCAACGCAGCGAAAGACAGCAGCGATTTGGTTGCGCAACTACGCTCCTACCACGCTACCTCGCAACGAATGCAAGATGCGCCCCCTCCATCTTCCCCCTCGAAAGGATCGAAAAGCCCCAACTCGGCGGAGCAAGACAAGGCGAATGCGAAGCGTAGAAATTACAAGAATTACGGGTTAGATCTGACGAGGGGAAAAGTAGTGGATCAGATCAAGGCTGGGGTTTTGGAGCCGAGCATGAGCAAGGTAAAGCAATTGAAGAGTGCGGTGGAGGCTTGTATTGCGGTCATGAGAATAGATACTCTGATTAAGCTGGACCCGGAACAGAGAGGTGGAGACGATGGGCATGGGCATTGATTCACATGTCTTCTTACAATCCTAGAAGTCCAATTGAAGAAGCATTCGCGACCAAGCTGAAGCTTGTGGTTTTGGGCTGTCGGGTGAAATCTACCAGACCGAACTCCTGTGAACGACTTAAGGCCTGTGGTAGTTGGGCTGAGTGCGATGTTTGTCTCAGCTGAGGCCTGTGCGAGTTGGGTCCGGCTGAGCCTTCGCCTCGCGCAAGGTTTCCCCTTCAAGCACCAAACCTTCCGCCAAGTCTGTCCACGGTACCTTACTTTACATATGAGACATAGTCGGGACACTAGGCTCGGGCCTTGGACCATATCCTCGATGTCTTCAGGCTTGCCAAGTACACGACGACGGGTCATTTAGTATAACCTCTGCTGACGTCCTGCAGAAAGTGCCAACGCTGTCGTGAGTTTTCATGTCTTCATATCTCCATCTCATCTCTTAGTAGCTCCGCCCGAATAGACACCACTTCTCCGCCATTTTCGTGCAGTTCGGATTCGTGCACTTGGTCTCACCCTTGACAAGACCCTCCTTTGGCTGATCGAAGGGAATGCAAAGACTCTTTGCGCCCATACTTGGTGCCCTTTCGTCTTGAGGAGCATCGTCATCTTCTTTCCTCGCACTCAGCTCTTTAATCTCATCTTCACACTTTTCCGTCAGACAGTGAGGAATCAAGCAAACGTTCTTTGAGTTCAGAGCTGGGACGAAATCATCCCAGTTAGTGATGTGTTTGGTGTGGGTCTTGAAGCTGTCGTTGGCACGGTCGTAGAGATCCTTCTGGATGTTTTCTAGAAGATCTTGGACTCCTGTAGCGAGCTCCGTGATTGGAATGGACCCCTTGCCCTTGTCACCTTGTATATCTCGGCGAGCTGTGGTGACCTTGTGTGCTGCTGAATCTCTAGGACCAAATTCCAGGCGCAATGGCACGCCTCTCATTTCCCAATCGTTGAATTTCCAGCCTGGAGAATAGCCTTCTCGCATATCAGAAACGACACGAATGTCTGCAGCCTTTAAAATTTCTTCCAAAGCCTCGATTTCCTTGTGCAATCCCGTACGATCCTCCTCTGTAGATTTAGCGGTAATTCCCACAGGTACGATGACAACCTGTTTACGAGCAACGCGTGGAGGGACCACGAGGCCTCGGTCATCACCGTGAGTCATGACCATGACACCAATCGTACGAGTTGAGAGACCTGGGGAATCTGGTGTCAGCTGGAATTTCCTATTTAGCTAAGGGAGAAGAAGATCGGAAGGTCATTCACCCCATGAGTTTTGATAGACATTGAGGGGTGGCTTTTTCTCTCCCTCTTTTGACGTTGGATCCTCGACAGAGATGCCAAACATCTTGCTGAAGTTTTGGCCCAGGCAGTGACTTGTGCCTGCCTGAATGCCTCGTCCTGTCGTGGCAATGTACCCCTCAATGGTCTCTGTGAATTTCGCGCCTGCGAACTTTTCATTTTCTGTCTTCCGACCTCGTACCACAGGGACAGCTAGCAGGTCGGTGTACACACTCGCGTACCAATTGAGGATTTGACGAACTTCCTTCGTAGACTCTTCCAATGTGAGATGGGCTGGGAAAATTCTCCCAGTCAGCAAATTTCTCGGTCAGTGATCGCTCTTATGACCTCACTCACCAGTGTGCCCTTCTTGCCAATGAAACTCGCGCGTTCGTAGAAATGGCACAGGGTGCTTGAATTCCCATCGCACAACCGAATTCCATTGATTTAGCTTCAGTGGAAGGTCTCGGTGGCTTCGTATCCACTTTGCGTAGTATGGGTACATGACAGTTTCAGATGTAGGACGGATGGCGACTCGCTTTTCAAGGGGGCTCTTCCCTGCGTGTGTAACCCACGCTACCTCACTAAGAATATATCAACGAGGATAAGTCGATAGGACGAAGGCCTGAGGCATACGCAGCAAAGCCTTCGATATGTGCCTTCTCCTTTTGAAGGACTTCTTCTGACACAAACAGAGGAAATGCGCAGTTCTCAACATCGATGCTCTTTATCCTTCTGTTAAAATAACCCTGTATCTCCTCCCAGATGAAATATGAGGCAGGCTTGAGGATGTAGCACTGGGATGATCAGTGTTTTCCTTCCAAAACAGCTGAGGAAGACCTACACCAGAGACATCGTAATAATCGAGAAAGTCTCCTTTCGTCAGGACTTGTTGGTACCACTCCGAAAAGTCTGCATCCTTTGCGACGTCTATGCCAATGAGCGCAGCTCCTTCAATCTTCTTTTTCGTTTGCGACTTCTTCGCTGGCTTGTCGCTGGCCGGCTGAGATTGCTTGCCCGCCTTTGAGCTGCCTTGTTTTGACTGCTTCCCAGACTTCTGATCGCTTTGCCGAGAGTCTTTGCCCGATGATTTGAAGCTGGGTTCAAGGATTCCTTCTGGTTGATCTTTGATAGACTGATCTTGGATGCGTTCCGTCAACTCAGGGATGGATGGCTTTCCACTCGAGGCTGGCAATTCTTGCTTCTCAGACATCGCCAATGTAAGCACTTCACTGGAGCTCCCGTATTGAGTCTACCTGGCTTAAGGAAGGGAGGAAAGTCAAGGGAAGATGAGCCTTCAGATTGGAGTCCAAACGAGGACAGGGATGTGACTTAAGGTTCTCGGTAGGGGTGCAGCTCCCGAGCTTAACGCTGTAATCTTCCCCTAAGTGCCCTAACCAATACTAGTAATCTCCCATCCTGGTGTTTTCCCCCAAGGGCTGCTCCTTCCTTCAGCTACATCTGTCGCTCGTTAACCTTCATTTCTTGTGTCTACGTTCTTAGGGCTCGTTTTCATTTCGCGTCTACCAGCGACAGCTTTATCAAGCACAAAAAGCAGCAATTGAGGATCATCGACAGCTTGAGAAGATTAACAGTCGATCATTCATTCAGGAACAAGTCCTAATATTAGAAGGAGGAGGAAGGAACGCGGACGACTACAATGCGTTGATGCGCCGACATACAGAGGCTCTCCTAGCCACTCCTGCGCGAAAACATGAAGTCGACCACAACCTCTAGCTGTAATGGGCGTCGGAACAAGAAACACGATCTAATGAGCATCGGGTGGGCAGCTCTGCTCACGGTACTAGCACCTGCTGTAACGGCACAAAGCTGCATTCCCCTCGAGGGCTCGACGCAATGTCCGGCGTTCAATTCATCTTCGTTTTCTACCGACTCTTCTCTTACTTCGCTATAGTATGAAGCCCCCCATGCTATGGCCACCATGCCAAGATATCTCAGACGCTGACAGTTTGTAGCCCTTTTCTCTCATACGTTTCGAGTACCTCTTCTTTTGATACTCAATTGAGCCAATACGTCAACTCGAGCTACGTCCAACTCAAGTGAGTCGCCCAGCTAGAATGTTTTTCCGAAGGTGACTAATCCTTCGGCCAGGTATCAACAGCTACTGGGTTGCGGCAGTGTCAACTTGACTAATACCACTAATTTCTATGCTCGATATACGACTAGTGTAATATGTAATGCTATTGTACAAAACTCCATAAAGCCATGCTCACTTTCTCGCTCGGAGTCGCCTCCTCTATGCGCAGAGTCCTGCGTAAGCACTGTTTCCGCAATATCTATGATTCTCGCTGACCTTTTCAAGGCTCAACAAGCAACGAGCGAGGAAGAGATTGCCGTCAATGGCCAGCTCTGCGGCACACCTCGGGCGGGCTATCTCGATCAGATAAGAGCAGACTTCACAAATTGTGCCCTTCCCAGCGATTCGCTCAGCGGAGCCTGCATCACTGGGGAAGAAAACGAATCTGCGAACTGTGGTTTCTCCACCAATCTGCAAGGACTTTGCGGCTACTGCGCATCGAGCTCTCCGAACGCAACTGACTCTTGCTGTATTGGATCTAATGTGACCAATCGGTGCCCAGGTGTGATACTACCAACACTGACTTCCGTGCCTCCTCTTTTTCCTCCATCATCAACATTGAAGTCGACCCCTACAGCTTCCTCGAACAGTGCTGCAGCTCATCAAAGTTCTAGACTCTCAGGAGGAGCGATTGCTGGGATTGTAGTGGGATCTATCGTCGGTGCAGGGCTCTTGATAGGCTTGCTGCTTTTATGTTGTCTGCGGTTACGTAGGCGCCGGAAAGGAAGCCAAGACAGCATTTTCAATCAACCAACGCCCCAGCGAAGGGGTGGTCCTGCTATGGCGTTTTCGCCGCCGGCAGCAACCCAAGAACTTCCCCCAGACTATGGACCACAGCCTGGAGGGCGGGTGGCTAGGATGTCAGCATTGGAAGGCAACTCGAGCGATTCGCCATCATATGGTAACGTAGCAGCAGGTGGACTCGCAGCTGGAGGCCACAGGCGTCACGGCGACACTTCGGACTCTGATGCTTATTATGGAGAAACACCAGAATTCCGGAGTCGGCAGCCTCCTCCAACGGCGGGCAAGCGGAACGGCTCTCTATCAAGTCAGTCGGCCCTGGGAGCACTAGACGATCCTAGTTCACCGAATACCGAGGGACAAGTCTCTTCACCAGATGGTGTTGCTAGCGGACAATCAGAGCAGCTTCCGTTCTTTAAGGACTACTACTCGGACGACGAGATCCATCCCAACGACAAAGTGGCCACCCTGTGGGCATATCAGCCACGGGCTGGCGATGAGTTCGAACTCGAGCGAGGCGACATGCTGAAGGTTGTCGGGATCTGGGATGACGGATGGGCGACGGGCGTGCGGATCAACGAACGGGCGGAAGATTACGATGGGAAGCACAAGGCCCAAAGAGACAGCGGAGTCTCCAATGGATCTGGGCGAGGCGATTCTCCTCCACCCAGTGGAGAGCTCAAAGCATTTCCTGCAAGTTGACTCCAGATTGATTCCTAGATAATTAGCTGACACGCAGACAGCTTGTTTGTGTTTGCCTGCCCGAATACTGGAAGCAAACGATTGAAGGTGACAGCTCGTCCGACAACGGTGCGAGTGGTCCACCTCAAGGCTTTGGACTGTGATCTGAGCTTTATCTTGCCCGAGTCGTCACTTCGACCGGTCTGCGCCATGAGCTGATGTTACCGAGACTGGCGTTGCGGGAGTCTAGTCTGGTAAGGCAATACCGCCTTCGGCCTCCACTAAAACCCTTGACCATGTACAGTCTTCGTTGGAAGTATAAACCAGGAAGAGGTACAAGTACTTCACTTGCCTTTCGTCTGATCCATCTACATTTTACGCCCTGTATTCGGCTTTTTTGGCATTCGACTATACCCCTATATGTTTTACGACAGCGAGCTACAGTTGTAATTCATCTTGCTTTCTAGCTCATATTCTAGCTTGAGCTGTACATAATGAAAAGCATGGAAACGGAGGTTTGTGACACGAAAGGGTTTCGAACGAATTGAGGCCTCCACTCCGATCAAAGCTATCGGCTGCCCTTATTATGCATGGACAACAACAAGGAAAGGTCTCTATTCGCTGACACTTCGTTCAAGTGAGTACCGAGGTGCAGTACGGAAAAATATAAAGTTGCGCGAAAGTGGATTCGTCCGTTATCGGATCTCAGACCAATAGTGGCGACTGCAGCCCCGGATTTTGTGGACTTAAGTTTGTGGACTTTACGGAGTATGATTTGCAATGTGATATAAATTCCGAGACCTTTTGCCGATATATAAGACGAAAGCTGCGGGTTCTGAGCGATTCCACCACTCCTTTCACCACCAAGTCACCTGGATCAAGTTATCTGTTAACAGCTGAGTCGCGATGGATCCAGCGCCACCTCCCAAGTCAATTCTGGGAAGACACCGTCTGCTGTCTCCATCTGCCGCCGTCAAGGTTAGTCCGCTATGCATTGGGGCTATGAACTTTGGCGACGCTTGGTAAGACCTTTGTCTTTACTAGTCTCTTTCCTTACTGTTTTTGGCATCAAGACATGAGCCATAATACACGTATGATGTGATCATGGTGGAGAATGCTGTTTTGATTTTTTGCTCAATGATCTTGATTGATGAAAGTAGAATCTTTGGACGGAACATATTGAGCCCATTTGAAAGTTATACCACTAACAGCCTCCAAGGGCCGGCATGATGGGAGCCATGACCAAAGAATCTGTCTTTGAACTCTTAGACTTCTTCCACTCCCAAGGCGGCAACTTCATCGATACAGCCAACAACTACCAAAACGAGCAATCCGAAAGCTGGATTGGCGAATGGCTTCACAGCCACCCCGGTCTTCGTGATCAAATGGTCATTGCCACAAAATACACCACATGCTTCACGGGTCATAAAGGCCATGATGGCATCATTCATTCTAATTTCACCGGCAATGGCTCCAAATCCTTGCATATCTCGCTCGCAGCCTCGCTTCGCAAGCTCAAAACTGATTACTTAGACATCCTGTACGTACACTGGTGGGATTTCGCGACCTCGATCCCAGAGCTCATGCAGAGTTTGAATACGGTGGTTCAACAAGGCAAGGTCCTCTATCTAGGTGTCAGCGATACGCCCGCCTGGATCGTCAGCAAAGCCAACCAGTACGCACGCGATCACGGCCTCCGCCAATTCGTCGTCTATCAAGGTAAGTGGAGCGCGGCCAGCCGCGACTTTGAGCGTGACATCATCCCAATGTGTGCGTCTGAGGGTATGGGTTTGGCGCCGTGGGGAGCGTTGGGTGGAGGAGAGTTCAAGACGAAGAAGCAGAGGCAGAAGGCGAAAGGCGAGGGAAGGAACATGGGCGGGCCGAGCGAGAATCATATCAAATTAACGGATACATTGGAGAAGGTTGCAAACAAGAAAAACACAGCCATTACGTCGGTTGCGTTGGCGTACGTTATGCATAAAGCGCCTTATGTGTTCCCCATCGTTGGTGGAAGGAAGATCGATCATCTAAAGGGCAATATCGACGCATTGAGCTTGGAGCTCACCGGTGAGGATATCGCGGAGATTGATGGAGCTGTACCGTTCGATGTCGGCTTTCCATTGAACTTTTTGAGCCAGAAGCCTGGAGGTGCCAAGGGTCCAGGTGATGTCTGGCTGACGGACAGTAAGTTGCATTTCCTTTTCGATTCCTACCTCGTTATCATTTACGAGACATGTCTCATGCATGACTCGAGTCCTTGCTTGAGAAAGAGAATGCTGATTCAGGGATCCTGCAGTGGCTGGACATTTTGACTACGTGGAGGGGAGCAAGCCGATCAAGCCCGTCAAGGAGACTGGGGAGAAGAAGAGTAATCCATTTGCGAAAGAGTGAAAATGGACCAAGTAGATATGATTCCCTAACGTCTAGGCGGGCATTGATGAAATATGTACACCTGTACCCTCATTGCATTGGCTGCATGGGTGAATTCATTTGATCTCGATATGGCTCGTCCAAGGGTGTCTCTCTGCAAACCCTTTTTTTAGACTCATATCAAAACTAGTTGATTCAATCGTCCCTGGACGGGATCAATCTCCGGCCTACATCTCCAGACTGCTGAGCACTAATGACGTACCATTTCTGTTTTCCTTTCTCCTTTTCCAACATGCATCTTGCTCCCCCCCCCCCGCGTACACTTCATAACGGGTAAGTATCTCTTGTAATAAATGTGATTGATACTATATCGCGATTGCAAATTTCCCTCTGCGACATTGGGAAGGCTCAAGGAGATGATCACATCGAGGCAATCTTGAACGACAGGGTAGTGCCACGTTGGGCCGGTGGCTTACCAGGGGATGTGACGCTGATTTTATTGCTCGATGTGGTTTCTTTGGTCAATTTAGACTTTGGTCTGCCCAATTGGAATTTAAGGCTAAGTGTTAGGATCGATATTTACGGTAGTAAGGTCTAGATGCGACTAACCGTACATGACAGCTGTGGATTCGAACTCATGACTGATTGTACACTTTCTGAACGCAGGGATTTAGTTAGAAATTTATGCGATTCCTTGATGCCATGCGACGAAAAAAGCGTGAGCTTACTTACGCTACAGGAAACCTCCGAAAAATATTGCATAGCTCCCATTCTGCCGTGCAGCCCTCTCAACTCCTAAAAATCAATATCAATCTTCATCTTCCCACCCTCCGCCTCCCCCCTCTGCGCCTCCCCATCCCCCTCCACAGGCGGTAAACAGTACGGCTTAATCACAAACCTCTTCCGACTCAACGAAAAGGCCAAATCATCGCCTCCACCACCCCCACCGCCTTTCTCACTCAGAACAGGCAACTTATGCACCTTCACCATCCCCTGCGATTTCTCTTCGCTCTTACCGGCGCCTGAACTCGGTGGCTCGACGTCGATGCTGTGGGGGAATGGAGCGAGCTCGAGCACGCCGTCGCATAGTTGCTCGATCCAGCAGACTAGACCGGTGGTGCGGGGGTGGAGGGCGAGAGGGAGGGTGAGTATGGCGGAGAGGCGGGAGGGGTGGGCGCGGAGGAGGGCGCGGAGGGAGTGGAGGAAGGGGAGGATGTGGGTGGGATTGCAGGCGTGTGGTGGGTAGAGTGCTGGGGAGAGGATGGTGGGGATTATGAGGCGGTGGATGGTTTGCAGTTTGTTGGTGTGTAGGGCGTTGGTGAGGGAGGTTAGGATCGGGGTGTATGGCGATATTGAAAGAGCTGCGGTGGGAGGGATGGGGATGAAGTTTATGGTGGAAGGCGTGGGGAGTGTGAGACGTTTGGTTAAGTCGAAGCTGTGGCAGAATGCCGTGGGGATACCTTCTTCGAGCTGTCCTGGAGGTGATGCTTTGGGGTTGCGGGCTGGCGAGGGAGGCGCTGGGGCTATCAGCACGAGTCGCAGATAATCGAACCATAAGCGCGTTTAAATGTTTGTTTCTTATGTACACAGAAATAGATGGACGGCATTGGAGCAATCCCACCTCTTGACCCAGCTCCGAATTCCCCCAATCTCTCATACCTCCAGGCAATCTTCATCTTCTCCTCATCTACACCTAAACCTGCCTCTTTGTCCACCTTCTCACCCGCAGTTCCCACGAGGCCAGGTAGCTCCCTGCCCCACTGCTCGCCAACGCCCACCACATGCACCATATGCCCCTGGACCACCCCCTCAGCAGCGTAGTACCGGAGCAACGCCCCTGCGAAATCCGTAGTGCCATTCTCTTCGATCAGAAGAGAATTCCCAAGCGGAAGACCGGCATGCCCGGCTAAGAGCTCATCCAAGCTCGGGGTTCCTGTGGATGTGGTGGGTCGGCCATCTAGAGGGGATGGGCGTATGCCGGGGATACTGGCGGTTGAGGTGTCTTTTGTTGATAAGGCCGAGTCTGATTGATTGGGTATGCGGGCAGAGGGGCCCGCGAGCCCTATATTTCGTTTTCGAAAGGACATTGGATGCTTGTGGATGGGTGTGTAGCACTTTGCAAAGGGGAGTTGAGGAGCGCCAGAGTTTTAGCAAGCAGCATAGAAGGGTTTACCTAGAACGGGCGCAAACCTAGAACGGGCGTATATTTATTTTTTCTCTATATTTAACTCTTTATTTAACTAGTTAAGTAATTTATAATTATTAATATAATATATATTCTAGGTTCCTTTTTAATTATAGACTTTAATAGTTTACTCTTACTTATAAACTTATAATACTCCTTAAACTAATTAATCTTTATAATAAAATCTTTCTAAGAATTAATTTAATTATTAAGTTATAAGAACTTAGTATATTACCTTTAGAATATCTTAGAGTTTATCTTAGAGCTTAGAAGTATAACCTCTAGGTAATCTAACTAGATAAGGCTAGACTATTAAGGAGTATAAACTATTTAGAAGTAAATCCTTCTATACTTATTATAGAACGACTTAGTCATGTAAATAAGTCTTAGTATAGATACTTAGTACGTATACATATTACCTATAACTACGTAGATAGATATATAATTATCAATATTATTATTAATATTAACGTATCTACGTCTTTATCTTTAATAAATAGTAGTAATACCTATTTATTAAGGTATTCCTTCATGAATTATCCGCTCCTATACTAGTACTTATACCTCCTATTACGTTATAAAATACCTTAATACTAGTTATCCTTATTAGCTAACTTAATAGCCTTATTATTAATAAGTATTAATCCTTTTATTAGGCTATTATTATATATAGCTACTTACTAAGCTATTTAGTACGCTATTAAAGCGCTAGTCCTACGTACTAATAATAACTATACTTAGCTAGTAGTATTAATAACTTAGTTACCTATACTAATAATAAGTATACTTAGCTTATAGTATTAACTACTTAGTCTTCTATATAGATAGTAAATATACTTAGTACTATATATAACTAGTTATTATATAGTGAATCCTCTTTTTATAACTTTATAATATATTATTATAAACTAAAATCAAGAGATATAGATATAGAATTTTCTACGAGAATATTAGGAAAAGATTTAGAAAGAGGCTTAAGAAATAGCTAGGAAATAGATAGAATATTAAGTTAAGTAATAAGTATTTCCTTATAGATATTATCCTAAGGCCTTTCTAAGTAATACTTAACTTTATAAATACCTTTATACTTACTACTTTATAAAGCTACCTAAGAATAAGGCTATATTAGCTAATTAGAAGCTCTTATTCTCGCTAATTATATCTATTAACTCTCCTCCTATTAGATTAATTAATAGCCTAAAAGCTACTATATCTAATATACTTACTAAGGTATTACTCTTATAATATATCTAGTATATTTTTTTATACGTTAAATTTAATTCTTTAAACGGCCTTATATTACGCTATAATAGGCCTAGCGTTATAGATCTATATATTTCCAAAGATATTACTAATTAACTGGAAATTATCTATCTAATATCTATTTAAAATTATTCTAGATCTACTAAGACCTCTATATAGAATAGTTAAAATATTGTCTAATAGCTACTATATAGGTACTAAGAAGGACTATAAGTATATAGGTAATAACCTCTAATTAATTAGGATAGGTATACTATTACTATTATATCACTATTATTTTTCGATTTTAGTAGGTATATTATCATAGAACGACTCGGTCACGTGACTAAGTCTTAGTATAGATACTTGGCACGTATATACATTACCTATAACTACGTAGATAGATATATTATTATTAATATTATTATTAATATTAATATATCTATATCTTTATCTTTAATAATACTAGAAACTAATAATAAGACTATATAATATCTAATTTAGGTATATATATAATTTTAAATTTATACTATCTTAATAATTCTACTTAATAAACTTATTATTAATTTAATTCCTTTATTATTATTAATTAATAAG
>JAABUK010000976.1_pt1 | contig 56895 bp, 48 predicted proteins | sample 5559141 | NCBI WGS metagenome assembly JAABUK01 (sample SAMN10711869, study PRJNA513367) | rock metagenome | isolation source: Antarctica rocks | place: Antarctica: Victoria Land, Pudding Butte nord | collected 2016-01-03
GAGGAGGGAGGTGAGGGAGTGGCCGTCGTTGGTGGACGAAAGGAGGCGGTCGGTTTCTGAGGTGAGGTGGCGTCGGGTGGTGGTGGAGGAGGCGGAGAAGAGTTGGGTGCTGGTGTCGTTGTTGTTGTTGGTGGTGGTGGAGGGGAGGTTGAGGCTGAGTTCGTAGGTTTGGCCTTTGGCATTTGGAGCCGTGGAAGGGATGAGTCCTAATTGATAGCCGAGCGAGTTGTAGCGTTTGAGTACTGCTTCGAGGTCTTCGAGTTTCCGCGCTGTCTCGATTTCCTTCTCCAACACACGCTTGTTGATTTCTTCGAGGGCGGTTTGCGCGTCGTCGAGGCTTTTTTGGAGTCGTTCCCGCTCGGTGTTCATGCGGTCAATGTCTTGGATGTTGAGGCCTTGTTTGTCGACTGATTGTTGAAGGTGAGAGCGTTCGGTCTCTGCAGTATTCAGGTCGATGTCCGCCTTTTGGATTTCGGTGTCGAGGATTTTGATGCGGGATTCGTACTTTTCAATCTTGGACTGCACGTTGGAATTATAGTCTTCAAATTTGCGTTTGTCGTCTTCCAGGATTTTGAAGTGCTTGTCCAATTTTGCGATGTCTGGTGCAGTTTTTTCGACTTCTTCAATCTGGGCCTTCAGAGCTTCATTCTCCGCTTCATACATTTTCAGCTCTTCGGCGAATTTGGCGTTGCTTCTTTCAAATTCAGCTGTCATGGCTTGGACATGAGGGATGAGCGCATCTTCAGCATTATCGTCATCGTCCGGACCAACCTGAAGCCAGTCCTGGTATGCGTGGAAGAGAAAGCGAGACACAATTCTATCTCCTGAAACATCTACTCCAGCTTCTGCGCATGCTTGGTCATACGAACCCATGCTGTATTTGTCCATCATCTGCGCAAGCTGCATCATCCAATGAAGCAATCCAAGGAAGGTAGACCAATTCTGACCGCCTACTGCAGCTATCTGACTCTTTGTGATATTCTTTTCGAACGGGTATCGTAGCTGCTTCAAGATGGGGGGTACTTCTGCATCGATACTCTTCTGAAATCTGTAACCTGGATCAAGTCGCCGATAAAGCCATTGAAATATGCAATTGAAGTCCTTCTGGGTTGGCGACTTCAAAGTATTTTGAGACAATGAATGCTTCATCTCCATCTCAAAATTGTTGTGGGTCAAGTATTCGAGAAGTTCTTGTGAGATGCGCCCTTGATAGCTCCGGTCCCTCAATGGTCGAGGATCTTTCGGCACGCCTGCTGGCGCAGGTGGTTGGGTGAAGAATGACTGATGCGACATTGGGCCTCCATTCGACGGTCGCGAGTATATGCTACTCCGCCGCTGAATGCTCGCAGAAGCGGGAGTCTGATGGGTAGACATTGCGCCAGGTGCAAGCGATTGCCGATGTGTGCTACTGCTGGCAAAAGGATTATTTGAGACCGAGCGCCTCGCCGTAGACATTCCCATATCTGCGAGGTTACTACCAGATGATGACCGCTGGAAATTGGGCTGTTGTGGTCGACCCATACTCGGGTTCACGGAGGTCGACCGCGCATGCTGAGCTGTAAATGGCGCATTTCGCAAGTCGGTGCTTGAGCTCGAGCGCTTCATAGCTGAGGCGGGTTGAGGTATTCCAGAGAAGTTCTGAATGCTGCCCAGGGTCTATCACAGCATTAGCGATTGTCTCATGGTCCATTCTCTTCATCTGGCACTGAGCATACCTCTCGTGGTCTGCGGACGCTGAAAAGTCCGGAAGGTTGCGACATTTTGAGATGCGCAGCTGCGCACAGTGCGCTTCAATGTCAGGTATCTGCGAATGACTTAGAGATTCAGGCAAGAGTTATGCAGTTGTAAAGCGCTGCTAACAGTCTCGTGGTGGAAGCTCTCTGGACCTTGAGCCTACGCAATTGGGGATGATAGATCTATCCAGAAGTAAACAAAGCTAGAATTTAGGCTTCCGGAGAAACCACCGTTCCGTGATGCCAAGCCTTGCACTAAAGCACGTGGCCAGCCGAGGTCCACCCTCCAGTGAACATCGCATTTGAGTCAGCGCATCCACCTCAATTGCAGCTGTTGTAAAGCCGCCTGTTCAAACACGGACCGTTTGGATGGCATCCTATATCTGACACTTGGGCGGCGTTTATTCCTGCCATGGCTCGAGAAGAGCTCATCAACTCTGCCGTCACCTTCCTGCAAGACCCTTCGACGGCCAATGCTCCGTTAGAGAAACGCATTCAATTCTTACAATCCAAAAACCTCACTCAAGAAGAGATAGATCTAGCTCTTGCACGCGCTGGTGATGAACAACAACCGGCTTCACCAAATGCGCCATACTATCCCCCTCTACAACAGCACCAAAATCCCTATCGAAGACAATCTCCACAGTATGGCTACAACCCCTACATGGAGTGGCAACCACCGCCTCCAGAATTACCAAAACGAGATTGGCGAGACTGGTTTATAATGGCAACTGTTGTCGGCGGCGCAAGCTTTGGACTTTACACGCTGGCGAACCGATATATCAAGCCACTGATAGCACCTCCTACACCACCTCAGCTCGAGCAAGATAAAGCAGCCATAGATGAACAATTCTCCCGAGCTTTCGCCTTGCTTGATACGTTGTCAAATGACACGACAGCGTTGAAGCAAGCGGAGGAAGCGCGGACACAACGATTAGACTCTGCGCTGACGGAGGTGGAAAGTGTTATTGCTGAGCTCAAGTCTGCGAGCCGAAGAAGGGAAGAGGAAAGCAGAAGGATAAGCGAGGAAGTGCAAGGACTGAAGGAGGGCATACCCAAGGCAATAGACAGTGTGAGAGAGGGAAGCGAGAAGCGATTGAAGGAGTTGGGTAAAGAACTCGGCAGCCTGAAACTGCTGATGGGAAACCGATTCGGTACAAATCCTGTTCCGACGCCAGCTTCAGGTCATGGACTGGCAGCAAGGCCGCCAGCTGAAGGTTTGACGAGATCTGCATCAGCCGCGATCGTGCCAGAAGCAGGCTCTGGATTTGATGCAAAGTTGAAAGAAAATGCCACGAAAACAACGACACCCGGTGGTTCCGCGACTCCCTCCAACAACCCTTGGTCACCATATTCTACATCTCCTGGAGCTCCATCTAGGGCAAATGGGGACTCGAGTCCGTTTGGTACATCGGGTAAAGCTGCAATACCTGCTTGGCAGATGGCCGCGGCAAAGAATCAGAAGACTGGTGGGAGTAGTGGTGGAGGAGCAGAGGGAGAGCAAAGCACTAGCTCGGCGTCACAGTCGGGCTTATTTTGATCAATAATTAGCAAAGTCTGCCCATGCTAAGAGCACTCAACGGAGCCTTTTTACCGTTCCAGCATTTATCTGTGACCTGCCTCTGCACTATCCACTTGACTGCGTCGGCGCACGCTCAACATCCAAACACACTGCAGACTCGTTGTTAGTGAATTAGTATTTCCCGGACTGTGTATCTTCCATCGTCGAGTGCTTCGCCATGCATCAGTCCGCGAATATATGTCTCTCCGATAGTGAGGTAGCCATCACAATCTTCACGCAGCACATATGGAGCTCGGCATCCCAAGATGATAGCTATCTTGTCACCAGGCTGGACGTCCAAAGGTATAAGACAGAGGCGACCAGCAAGGGTGGTCGCAAAGCCGCCTCGTTGAGCGAGATGTTGGAGAGGGTGGGAGATACTGCGGTCTTTCTTGCCATAGCCTCTACCTACATGATCAGACAAGTCTTCCGCCACGGTGGGTTTGTCTGCTTCTCGATTATAACCGCTATTGAAAGAAGGAGCTTTGGCCGTCAAGAGCAACTTTGAGGCAAGTCCATCGAAATCCAGCCGACGTACGCGAGGAGATGCGGCAAGGTATTCGCCGCCATCGTGGTCGAAAACAAGACACAGGATCAACTTCAGATGAAGATCCGCCGCGCTTGACCAGCAGAACGGGCTTTTCGAACGCTGAGAATCGTTTTGGATAGCTGTCGCGGTGTTCCTGACAAGCTCCAGCAGCCCCTCATGTTCATGGTCAGTGGAGACATGTTCTGTATCGAGTGAAAAAGTCCGCAAAATCGTATCCACGATGAGACCTTTGGCTGAGAGGACACTGGTGCCCGCACGTACATCAAATGTCTTGTCATCTCTCCCTGATGAAAAGTCAGAGAATTGTTCGAGCCCAAAGCCGATAAAGCCTTCCTGCCAGTCTGGAATCCAGGATGGGTAGCTCCGATCACTCGGGACACGAGAAGCCAGGGCCAGCATTTGAGGACCAAGACCTTTGGCAACAAATGCTGATGCAAAGCTTTGATAGACTTCAGCCACAGAAAGTGTGTAGTCCGGCCGAGGAAACTCTTGAGCGTCTGATGCGAGGCCGAGTAGAGCATATATCCGATCTCTTGGATCGGAAGCTCTCATTGTATCCGAGAGTACGAGTAGGTTAAAGAGCGTGTTTCCATCCCGTGTCTCTACAGTCTGCGTGATTCTGTTGAAAACCGGAAAGCTTCCATATCTTTCGGGTGGATCTGGGATGCGTTTCATGCGCGTACTGTACCCCTGCACGATCCTTTCGAAGCGGTCCCAACTGATGACTATGTTGCGACAGATTACTTGGACCTCACAACTCAACGACTTTTCTTGAAGGATCCAGGCACGAGCGAAGCACGGCCGGTGGGTGAAGAAGGCTGATGCTCCGCCATCGCGAGAACCTCCTTTCAAGTCATGTAAAACAAGCCTGGGCCGCCATCGGTTCATGGAAAGACTGATCCAAGGACGTCTAAGTGTGTTTGGCAAGAAATCAGGCTGCTGGGTCAAACCGCTATTGAGTCGCACATAATGGTGGAGCGCTTCGGGAAAGTCATCGCTACGGCTGATGTGGAGGAAAGTCTTGACTGCTCCGGGATAGATCCGCCTCATTAATTGCACTTGAGAACTGCGCTCCTCCAGATCGGTCTGATTGATGCAAATCTGATCAATCCAGAGATACGTTCGCGTCAACTCTCGAAGCGACCGGAGAGCGTCGAAGAGGGCGTCAGTGATCCAAACAGTAGAGCCATCGCAATTGATGGGCTGATCTGCGGGACCTTCTCCCCAACAGTAGGACAAAGCGGCATATTTGGGCAGTGGGACATCATCAAGCGATACCGCCCGAAGACTGCAAGAAATGGGACTCTTCGAACGTCGCGAAGGTTGGATTTCCAAAAGTCGTATCTCGTCGCGTTGCGTGTTCAAGGGTCCATAGACGTAGTCTGTACGTGCTTTTGCAATCCTTTTCTCGCGGGAATGGATGATCGACATTTGCGATGGTGAACAACGAGCTTCAACGGAACAAAACCGCGGTTCCGGCTCGAACCTCCATCGTATCGACTTATTCCGAAGCTTGAATAGGCGCAATTCAATAGTTTCTCCACGCTCATCGTGTTCTGCCACTCGTGCACAGCCACAGCAATCTAGCTGCGCCTCGATCAACAACAACCATGTAAGCCTTCTAATGAGTGTATGAAGGAAGAAGCTATCTACGCAAACTAGCAAGGAAGAAGGAAATAGGTCTATGCTGAGTAAGCCGCCAAGGAGGACCTACAACACCTTCAAGAAACGCTTAATTCTCTCTTCATAATGCTGATAATATCTGAGCCTTTTCCCAGAAGCATCGCGGCCCAAGGCTCTTCCCTCCATATACATGGCGCAACCATATACATGGCCCAAAACGAGAACAACTCTCTGCATCGAGCTCACTTTTCACTCACTCTCTTCGACGGCGCTCTCACTAACACCCATCCTGAATGCGCGCGAGTGCAAGGTGAGCGGAGGTGAGTCGAAGATGAACCGACGGGTGGGCCTGTCTTGCATTTGTGTTAGTGGAAGTTTGATGCACGCCATCTGGCGGTATCAGGCTAAGAAGGTCAGCGATAAACTACGTCCCTCGATTCTGCTGGTTTCGGCCATAAGTCTGGCGGTACTTGCGTCTGTAGATCGGCTGATGCTCTAGTTCAGCAAGTATACTCCAACCCAACGTTCATAACATATACTTAGGCCGATCCCGGCAAAGCTTCTATTTACTCTTTCCAGAACGTACGCATCTTGCCCTATTGACAGCTTCTAATACTTCCTTATCACCGACTGAGACGTGACAAGCAATCCCAAACGTACACTCTTCCGAGCCTACTACGATTCTGAAGCTCCGAGGCCGCGAACTCGTCCAGGGCGCCAGTTCTGTAACGAGTTATCAACGCAAAGTGACGAGATGAGTTTTCAGGAAGGCAGCGGAATCAAGTCTGATGGCTTCCAGGATTATCCCTTGTGTCACTGAATTGGCTGCATTGCCTTATGCAGAATAGCGTTGCCGCGCTTTAGCGTCAAAACTTGCTGCAGCCTTGGCACGAGGAACACCAAAATCTCGATTTAAGGTAGGAATGAGAGAAAATGACGGGTCTGAAGGTATCGATGCGGTTCTCTTGCGATCCGGGCGGAATGTCTGGCTCGTTGCAGTCTTCATGTCGCTGGATGCAGACGTCGACGATGGGTGATGATCAGGAAGAAACCACGGCTGCGAGAGTGGCAGCTCAGAGATGAGGGGGGGATTCGTGCAATTGACTCAGCAAAGCCCAGTGCTCAAGGAGATGTGTTGTATTGCAGTGGTGGGCCCTCGCGAGGACGGGTCAGGCTTCACTACCAAATCTAGCTTTGGCAAGCTCCTTCAACATGCTCATAGTCTTCTTCTCCTTCTCCCTCATCACCTGCACCCGCTCTTCCGTCTCTGCCCTTCTCGCCGCCAGATTCTCCTCCCTCCGTATCTCCCTCTCACTCCTTTTTCGCTCCTCTACCTGCTTCATCTTCTTCAAGTCATCAATGCCAGCTCCGTCACCCATTAAATCTGAATCCTTGACTTCCAAGTCTGCATTATCATGTGCAGAGGCGGCAAAAGCGCGATTCGAATCCGCCTTCTCCCGCTTCTTCTCGATGTGACGTTCCCTTGTGCCGGCTTCGGCGCGGGGCGCGATTTCGTCGAGACGCTCCTTTTGAACGAGACGCTCGGCGCGACGTTCATTGCGCACTGAGTCAAGGTCCATTCTGCGTGCTTCTGCTGCGTCTTCTATTGCCATTTCGCGCTTACATTGCAGATCTTGCAAGTGTGGCCGTGGTGGACCATGTTTAGCCGCAGATCCTGGTGGAAAGGTGCTTGTCAGAGCACTGCTAGGAAGTGTAGGGCCGTATCCGTCACTTTCGCTATCGGTATCACCGTAGTCAGGGGAATTTCGAGGATTGGAGCGTCCTGTGGGGGCCTGATATGGAGGATCTGATCGTGCTTTCTCGAGTGTCTTAGGATCGTACCACCCCTCGGCTAGTTCTCCACGATTCCTCACACATGTCAGCCTCCTAGCTCGTATAACCTCGGAGATTTGGTACCGTAAGGGAGCCTTGCGGGGTTAAGCTTACCATTTGCCAACGAAGCTTTTCCACCTCCCTCTCAGCTCGTCTTCGGGCATGTCCTCCAGGACAAGATGCTTTTGCATGTCCAAGTAAAGCCCAAACATCGGTTTGAACAAGGACAGGTCATGCTTAGACATCTGGTATGCGTCAAAAGGTAAGGCGATGGTGGGTGTGTTCAAGGATCGTCTGCGCTGGTCATGTCTTCGGCGCGAGGAGTGAGGGCTTCTTGACCGATGGCGCGTTCTTTCAGCATGTGAAGACCGGTGTGGAGAGCGTGATCTGGACCGCCTTTGTTCCCCGAAGTGAGGTTTGTCGGTCGGCATGGCTTCTTGGTATTGAAGGGTGGCACGAAGGAGATGCTGCCGATGCGTGGGGATGTGTAGAGGGGTATGGAGGAAGGCTACTCAGGGGTTCATCCAGACTTGGCGCCCCTGAACCTCTTTCGTTGCCTTCATACAGGAGTTTTGGTGGCCTCCAGAAGCAGCCTCAACTGAGCACCGGCTTTCAAGCATCCCTTCAGACTTATAGGCTCTTTTGCGAGGTACGAGTGCCTTTAAAATTCAAGCTTTAAGCCCTCCTAGCACAAAGCTTGACCTACTAGCTATAGTCGATAATTATTGTTATATAATCTGCTAAGATTTCGCCCACAATTCGGCATGAAGCAAATTTGGCACTGACATGAGATACTTTTGCCATCCTTACCTCAATCTAAACGACTGCGCCGCCTGTTTTCCTGGCCGTCATGCGTATTCTCGCAAGTTCATACCCCTCATAATCTGCAAAGTCCTCCAACTAACAATTGATCCATCCAGCTCACAAACGACGACGGCCCGCCCTCCAACCAATCCTCCCCCTACATCCACTCCCTAGTCTCTACCCTCCAATCCGCCGGCCACACCGTCTCCGTCGTGCTCCCGCACGTCCAACGCTCCTGGATCGGCAAAGCGCACATCATCGGGCAGACCCTGACCCCTAGCTACTTCCGGCCAGGGAAACTGCATCAAGATGACGGAGTGACTTCTCATCACTCCTTTGATGATGGCAAGGAGGAGTGGGTATTGATTGACGGGACGCCAGCCAGTTGCGTGCAGATAGGATTGTGGCATTTGTATCGGGAGCGAGAACCCGTGGATCTGGTGATTTCGGGGCCGAATTATGGGAGGAATACTACGGCCCTGTTTTCGCTGAGTAGTGGGACTGTGGGTGGGGCGTTGGAGGCAGCGGTGTGTGGCAGGAAAGCTATTGCACTGAGTTATGCGTTTGAGAGCCGAGAACATGATCCAGAGATCATTGCTGCGGCGTCGAAAGTTTCGCAGAGACTGATAGAGAAGCTGGCAAAAGAATGGCCGGAGGATGTGCATCTCTACAGTGTGAATGTACCTTTGCGGAAGAACGTCGCAAACGCAAAGATCATGTACACCGATATGCTGCAGAATCGATGGACGACCGGCAGCTCGTTTGAAGAAGTCGAGGTTGACGAAGACGTAGATCCAGCGGAGCAGGAAAAAGATTTCAGAGAGGGGGAACGAAGTGGAATGAATGGAGAAGCGAAAGTGACGCTGACCAGACGGAAGCAGAAGAAATTCAAATGGGCTCCAAGGTTTACTGACGTGCACGAATCGGTAAAAGCAGCAGGCCCTGGTAATGACGGTTGGGCCATCAAGGAGGGGATAGTAAGGTATGTTCTCGATTCTTGGATTGCTGAAAAGTGAGCTGACTCTGTCAGCGTGACTCCCCTCAAAGCCAACTTCTGGCATGTACCAAACATCCAAGGAGAAATAAAGCTGTGAGTGATCTGACCTCTCAGATAGTCCGTGTTTCAAATAGCGGTGGTGTCAGAAACAGGGGCTTGCACACATACTTAGAACAAGCATAGATATTGAATTGCCCTCCTCGCAACGTGTCTGAATCATCTATTCATACTACAGGTCGTCTGGCACTCCCAGTCCCAGAAATCAGAGTGTGGCATCATGGACCACAGCGAAAATCTATGCCATGATCGACTACCCGGATCCCTACGTGCAGCCATTGATCATCAACGCCATAAAGTCTCAGCTTCGTAGTGGATCCTTCGAGTTCATAACATCGATCCAGCAGCTACCCTCCCTGGACTCACCCCTCCTCCAATTCACAGCATATGAATCGCTCGAATTTGAGCATGCTATCGGTCATCCCAGATCATCGCTCGTCAGCGCATATGTGATTCGCAAAGCTCTGATCAGAAAGCACTATCTATCCAACAGTGTCGCCACTTGGCTCGTCAAGCACCCACATAGCGTGCTGCGAAGGCACTTCAAAGCATCTGTCAACTTCGAATTGGATTATGCTGAATTTCTGGATGAGGCTCTGGTAGATGCCTGGGACTTGAATGAAAGTATGGCGCGGAACGAGGCACGGAAAGACGACATCGAGAAGAAAGAATGGTGGATTTTGAAGCCTGGGATGAGTGATGGAGGGAATGGGATAAGGATGTTCTCCAGCATGCAACAGCTTCAAGAGATCTTTAAGGAATGGGAGGAAGACGAAAAATATTCTGGCGATGAAGAAGAGAAGGAGGAGGAGGAGAAGGAGGAGGAGAAGGAGGAGAAGGAGGAGAAGGAGGAGGAGAAGGAGGAGAAGGAGGAGAAGGTGCAAAGCTCAGACAAGGGCAGAGAACAGGTCCCAGCGCCATCCAATGGCACTATGACCTCCCAACTGCGACACTTCATCGCACAGCCGTACATTGATCCACCACTTCTTTTACCCACCAGAGATGATCGGAAATTCCACGTTCGAGTGTATGTCCTCGCTGTGGGAGCATTAACGGTGTACGTGCACAAGGAAATGCTGGCGCTTTTTGCGTCGGACGCGTACCAATCTCCGTCCGAGCTTGACGACGGAAAGGAGATTGACCTCCTATCCCATCTGACTAACACATGCTTCCAAGATGATTCATCGGGTCAGGAGCCTGTTGCTCGCTTTTGGGATCTCGAAGACGCCACTCTGACCACTGGGTGGAAAGAAGAGGTGTGCCAGCAAATCTGTGAGGTTACAGGAGAGGTTTTTGAGGCTGCAGCACGCGAACAGATGGTTCATTTCCAGACTTTGCCAAATGCGTTCGAGATATTTGGCGTCGACTTCCTTGTCGATGCCGGTCTGGACGTTTGGCTGCTTGAATTAAATGCGTATCCGGATTTCAAGCAGACTGGACAAGAGCTGCAGGATTCAGTTGTGGGTGGGCTCTTCCGAGACGTGGTAAAACTTGCAGTCCGACCGTTTTTCGACAACACACCAGCAGAAAGCGTGGACAGCGGTGAGATGATACCTGTCTTAGACATAGATCTGGGTAGAGGATGAAGGCCAAGGTCCGTTTGCGGTAGAAGGCAGATGTCGAGATGCATGCGCAGGCAGGGAGTTCCATCAGTCCGACTTTTTGCTGTCCGATTCGTCAGGCCATCTGGCCCATGTTCACAGGATGATCGTAGATGCAAAGTGTACCTGGGTGATCTGCGAGATGAGGCTGAGTAATCTTCTTGCAGACTCAGACTGTTGGTGTCACATAACACGTCATGCCATGGGGTGGAAGCCTGGTCACATTCTGGCCTCGCCACTTCTCAGGTACACACAGAGCAGACTTCTCTGGAGTCAGTCGTCTCAAGGATCATTCTTGGTGCGGCACAACGGCGTCTGTTGGTGTTTTGATTGACGTGAAAGGACTGCCTCGTGGAAGAGCTAGCCTGCCGCTAGGTCTCAGAGGCGGTGAGTCCAACTTCGAGAGCGTGGTGAAGAACTTCAGTGCCCATCATGCCGGACGGATGTGTTCTCGCTCGTACCTTTCGGTGGCACGAAGTTGGGAGTCATGCAGGCCAGGCTGAAGAATAGCAAACAGCACAGCCATATTCTCAGCCGCAGGCAGCAATGATCCAGGAAATCCTCCTCAAGATTGCCGGCATGACTGCGCACATCGTGGTCCCCTGGCCGAGACTGCAGACCCAGAAATGGAAGGCATAGTCAACAGCGCAGCAAAGCTTCTCTGAGCTTCTCGCTCTGTCTTCAAAGCAAGGCTGGCCTCAGGCCCTCATCTGTTGGGCAATTAGACTGTCCTCGAGGAATCAGGCAGCCAGTGAGGCGGAACGACTGAGTGAAAAGAGTGCCAACTGCAGTCTCTCAGCAAGCGTTTGCAGAAGCAGAGATTACTGAGCCAGGAAGGATCAGTACAGTTTCGGTGGTGCCTTCTCACTCGAGCGAGCTTCCATTCACTTTCAATTTCTCTGACAAAGGAGTTCGTTGCAGAGTCTTTCCCTCGATTGTGGAAGTGTCCTTTGCGGTCAAACAGCTGAGCCGCAGGGCTGTCTTCGCATTGTGCATCTCACAAGGCTCAAACGGCATCGTGTCCTCTGAATTACAAGCCTGCGCTCATCGCGGAGAACAACCATCATGGAGACGCTCTTTCACACGATCCTCGGTACAAGGCTGCTCACAATATTACATGCCCTGTCTCCGGTGACTGTGGCTGTGGCTTATTGCATTGCTTCAATGGCACAGCTCTTTGGATCGAAGAAAGCAGTCCAGGCGGAGAAGAAGAATGGACCGGGAAAATCGCTTCGTGTTGCTTGCTTGGTCCTTACAGGCCTTGTCATGGCGACTTACGTCTCGGAGTCCATACTTCTTGCATGCGTGCTCCCTAGTCACGCTGCAACCTCTTCTGACCACAATCTGGTCTTCACACTCTTCTCCAGTCTTGTCTGGCTGATTTTGCTGCTCGCTCTTACAGACTCCACGCCTTCGGACATTAGGCGCATCTTCCCGGCTGCATGGTGTCTTGCACTTTTCTTTGACGCTGCGTTGCTGATCCTTAATATCCTTAACGTGTTGACGCCCAAACTGTCAGGAGCCGCAAGAACTGCTTGGCTCTTCTGGCAAGCCGTCCGCATCGCTCTTCTTCTGGCCTTGTTTGCGATCGCTCTTGGGAAGCGTTTCGTACGCCGTGTAGAGAAGGCTAGCGATGAGGAAATTGCGCCATTGTTGGCGAGGATTGAAAGTCACCTCAGTACATCCGGCGCTCATCTCATGAACGGAAACGCTTATGGCACAACTACAGCCGATGACTCGAAGAAGGATGCAGGTGGGACCGACTCCAAGCAGCCAAAAGCCGATGATCGGTCCGAAGATTCCGATGACGAGGATGAAGAGAATGCAGAGAATGGCAAGTTCAAGAAAGATTGGTGGGTTTACACCAAGGCATTTGCAATATTCTTGCCGCATCTGTGGCCCAGGAAAAGTCTCAAGCTTCAGCTACATTTTCCGGCACTTGTCCTGTGCCTACTAGCTTGTAGAGCACTCAACGTGCTTGTGCCTCTACAGCTTGGTATAATCATCAATGTTCTGCGGGATAATGGAGGCAACGTTCCGTGGGTAGCAATTGGCATCTTCATTTTGCTACGCTTTCTGGACTCGTCTGCTGGATTTACTCTTGTCCAATCATGGCTCTGGATGCCAATCAACAGGTACACAACGGAACAGCTAAGTGGTGCCGCCTACGATCAAGTCATGAATCTGTCCAGTGATTTTCACGACTCAAAAAGATCCGGTCGAATGTGGAGGATCGTCTCAAGAGGGGAATCGTTATCAGATCTTGTCTATACGATCGGCTTCGAGATGATCCCCATGGCAGCTGACCTAGCAATCGCTGTAAGTGTGTTCTGGTGGCTCTTCGATGCCTACATGGCATTCATTGTCGCCCTTTCCTCGGTTCTTTTCTTATGGTCTACGGCAAAAACCATTCCGATGAAGACCAGGAGGCAGCGAGAATACATCAAGGCTTGGGAAGATGAGTACTCTCAAATGACCGAATCTTCGCTGAATTGGACGACTGTTTCTTACTTCAACAGGATCGGGTACGAGCAAAATCGTTACAAAGACGCGGTCAAACTCAGTCAGAGCAAGCTGATACGGTATCGGGCATTGTCTTTCATCGTCAGTGGTCTACGTGCATTGACTCTCCATACAGGCCTGATGGTGGGTGCCATGCTTGCTGCTTACCAAATATCTAAAGGCGACAGAAGCGTCGGAGATTTTGTTGTCCTCATCACATACTGGGCTCAGTTATCAGTTCCACTTTCCTTCTTTGCCAACGGATTCTCAAGGATCGCAAAATCGTTAGTCGACGCTGAGAAACTTCTTGAGCTCCTCCAGACGAAACCCTCCGTGGGCGATTATGAAGGTGCCACCGAGTTCGTACTCAAGCAAGGCCAGGTCGATTTTGACAGAGTCTGTTTCTCTTACGATGGGAAGCGTCAAGTCGCGGACAATCTAAGCTTCAGGGCTGAACCTGGGCAGACCATTGCACTCGTTGGCGAGACTGGAGGCGGCAAATCTACTATCCTCAAACTCCTTTTCCGTTTCTACGATACAAACAGTGGGAATATTATGATAGATGGGCAAGACGTCAGACATGTCACTTTGGAAAGTCTTCGTGCCAACATCGGATGTGTTCCGCAAGACCCTGTGCTCTTTAACCAAACGATTCTGCAAAATCTGCGATATGCCAAGCTTGATGCGACTGAAGAGGAGATTCATGCCGCTTGTAAAGCAGTCGCGCTGCACGATAAAATCATGTCGTTTACTAGAGGATATTCTGAGAAAGTGGGAGAACGTGGGGTGAAGCTTTCCGGTGGAGAGTTGCAACGGATGGCGATAGCACGTGCCATTCTCAAGGATCCAAAAATATTGCTTCTTGACGAAGCTACCAGCAGCGTCGATAGCGAAACCGAAGCTGTCATTCAAGAGAGCCTCAAGAAGCTTTGCGCTGGCAGAACTACCTTTGTCATTGCCCATCGCCTGTCTACTATCATTCATGCGAATATGGTCATGGTGATCAAAAATGGTCGCATCATCGAAAGGGGAAACCACGACAAGCTCATGCAACTCAGCGGTCATTACAGCAAGCTCTGGACTCGACAGCTTCGCCTTCAAACTGGCGATGAGCGCTCCACATCACGATCTCGCTCTCCCGAAAAGACCACCGTGCTTGTTGATGATGTCACTGATAGTGATATCGAAAGCCGCAAGGGACTGCTCAAGAAGAAGAAGCATGAAAAGAGGGGCTCTGAAGAGGACTATGCCTCGAATGGTCAAAATGATGATGGAAAAGGAGCTGCTGGCCCGATCATGGATGCCAAAGTGCGTGGCCGCAGTCCACGGAGGAATGATAAAGCCTGGGAGCGATTCGATTCTATGAAAAAGAGGGTATTGGCTTCGTCGAGTTCGAAATCACATGGTCGCAAAGACGAGGAAGCTGCTCAAGATAGGAGGTCTCAGTCTCTCTCACCAACACGCACCACATTGAAAGCTGACGCACCTGAGTTTGTTCCGTCACGTTTGCAACCGGGAATTACGGATATGAGCCGTCCGTCTGGTTCTTCACAGAGTTTGAATGTTCACCACGTCAGTCGTTCTCGAGCTGCAGCAGGAGGTTCTTTGTCAGAGGCAGCTGACACCCAAAAGGAGAATATCATCAGTCCCAGTGATCCATCATTGACTGGATCAGCTCCAGCACTACCAAGTTTGAGTGAAGAGGTCATGACCCGGTTTGGATTCAACGCCAACGGCCACAGAAGGAAGAAGACAAGCAGTGCAAATACTTCGGCAATGAGTTCTAGCGCAGAGCTACCCGGTCCCGAAGGTTTGTCTCTCGCCTGGGATGAAGTTGCAGACAGGAGCTGATATTCACCGTAGGAGCATCCGAGCATAATCTTTCCGAGCCACGGAGGCCGAACCGAAAGCGGCACCCTAGGTACGGGAAGCAAATCTTCAATTCTAGAAGGAATATCAGCAAAAGTGAGCCACAGGGGCGGAACCAGACGGATGGGACGGAAGAGCAAGAAGGCGACTTTGAGCCTGGCCCTGGAGAGCCTGACCGAGGTGGAAGATTTGCAAGAAGAAGATCATCCGCTCCGAACGAAGCACCTTTGTCTGGTCCAATCGTTCAGCAACACAGTCAGCAGAGACTCCAACATAAACGACCAAATGGTGGGGTAGGTCGTGCTCGAAACGTAAGAGGGTCTGGAGCAAGAAGTAGTGAAGCTACTGAAGTTGGGGACGAGAGGGAAATTGTTGCGCCAGCCAACAGTCCGGTCACGGAAACAAGAACCTGAGGTCGAGAAGTCATGATGAGGCATTCGATCACCGGTCCAACGATAGCTTGAAATACGCATGATGATGGTTTGTGCGCATGATAATGGTCTCGACGAGTACTGGTGCATGACGATGAAGAAGTCCAGCATCTTTACGTAAAGACGAGCAGCGAGAGCAGGAATTGTTAGTCAAGAGCATTGCTCCGGAGCGCAGAAAAGCATCCTCAAAGGTCACACTTTGATAGAACGGTATGATTAATAAATAGACGATAGGCTTAAAGCACGTGCTCTAACTCTTCCAACACCATCATCCATTACATTGGCCTGGGAATAAACCCCGAGCTGACCTACTGGCACGTAGTAATGTGCTCTACAGTCTGTGTGACCTGTTGACCGGACCGAGCCCGTTCCAGGCTTCGGCTCAGACGTTGGTCTGCGCGTCACCCTAGCTATCGACTGGGCCAGGCTTCGCGGCAGGCTTTGGAGTCGGTGGGATTATAGATACACGGGTAACGACCAGGCGCAATGCCAGGTCAGATACCGGGCAACTGGTCAGGCCAGCCGGTCAGCAACCAGGCCAGCTACCGGGCCAGGCCTCGGAGCGGGCATCATATGGTTGGCAACAAAGCGGGCATCAGAGCGGGCCAGGCGGTACGACAGAGAGGGCTCGATATCAAGAGGTTATCCCCCCCCTATTACACGGGAAGGAAACGACTCGAAGCGCTTGCTCTGGGCCGTTCGTGCCCTGCCGCGTGCTGTTCAAGATCATGGACGCAGATGGAACCAACTACTCTACATTGCAACAGTCACAAGATGGATGCGGCTCCAGAGTGGACACGATGCTCTCCCGCGCGGCCGCGAAGCACGTATCGGCATTGTGAACCACGTGAAGCGCCAGACGAAAATGCGGATGGATGGACGCATGACTGGAAACATCCACCCCCTGTACACGCTACCTCATGAGTCAATCTCTCGTCGTGTCCGTGGAAGAAGGTTGGGGAAGCTTGGAATCTTCAACGGGCCGTGAGGGGAGGTTTGGGTAGATGAGGTCGTGATCTGTGTCAGCGGTGAAACGCTACTCTTGTCGTACCACGACGAACCGACGCTCTTCTTCAGCTAGATTATATTGGATTAAATCCATCAGGAGTTACGACTATGGAGCTCGAATGGCATTGAGCTCGTTCATAAGGACTTCCCCTGCATCATGGGTGTGCAGAGGATGCGTTGTCGCGCCCATTCCATGAGCCACTCGGAGATCAGCTGTACTTCTCTGGCAAATACCTCGCTTCAGTTCGAGAAGTGGGGAGAACCGCCGGTAGAGACTAGAAGCTAGCTATCTACACTTCTGGCTATCTACACTTCTAGCTATCTACACTTCTCTCGTGTCTGTCTTAGCCCAATACATTGACCCAGTGTAGAAACGCCATAGAAAGACCACTGTCTAGGACCGAAACCATTTATCCTGCAGAAGTTCTTCAGCCGTCGGTCTGTCTCTCGGATCCAACTTCATCATCTTCACGATAAAATCCCTATCCTCCCGGGCCAGTTCCTCATCTTCAGCCATGAAGAACGGCGACTTCAGTTGGCGATTCTCGTTGATGTACTTGATGGCCGTGGTAAGAACCCCAAGCTGTTCTTCGTTCGCAATTTCCATGTAGCTCGGCGGAACGGGCCAGAAGCGCCTCAGTTGTTCGATGAGGACCCAGAAAGGATATCTGTCATCTTCGATATGGATATCTTTAGGTTTGAAAATATGCCAATTATAGCCGAATGTCAAACTAATAAGCTACATAAATCATGAGCCGATTGGTAGATCTGAGTGGAAGCAGGGGCAAGGACGTACTGATGTTCCCAAAGACCAGATATCAGTTGGTGGGCCCCATCTCAGGTTTAATAGTGCCTCAGGACTCCGAAAGATCGCCGCGCTAATGACGTGGCCTTCTTTAAACAGGTCTGTCTTGGGGTCGAAGCGATACGCATCGCCACAGTCGCTCAATTTAATCTGGCTGAATCGAGTTAGGTCATTGCCGTAATTGACAAGAATATTGTCCGGTTTAACATCTATATCATCGTGATTATTAGAGACGATATCTTGAGCATCTCTATAGATGCTGTGTTACCTGTATGCACGAAGCCTTTGTCGTGAAGCGAGGCAAGCGCTTCAAGAGTATTGCGAGCGATGTGTTTCAGATCCAGTCCTTTTAACCGCTTTTGGCTTGATATCTTCAAGAGATTGTCATCCAGATATTCCAACACCAAAGATGGGGGGTCTTCGATGTCATCGATCATTTGGCGTATAGAAGGATGACCACGAAAAATCTCCAGCACTAGACGCTCGTTGTTCAAGAGGTAGGTTGGGGCTCTTTTGATGATGACTTTTCGAGCGTAGTCGTCACTATCCAAATATCAGCTAAGATTATCGCATAGTCGAGCGAAGGATCTGGCGGCACACGTAGCTGTCCATATATCTCTGTCCTTTTGAAGTTGATGCAAAACCCTGTAGTTACCGGCTTTGCCTATCAGTCGTTGGCCTGACGACAAAGTGGCGGTGGCCATATTCAAGAGTCGTGCCGTAAGACGCATTCACACAGGAAAAAAGAGGCAACGAGCGGCCATGGAAGTCAAGCAACATCGAGTGCGTTTAGTGAGCCGACGCGGACTTTGACGTCGCGCTGGCGCTGAGGTGCATCGTGTGCAAGGATTGTGCTTTTGAGTATGAGTGTGATGCCGAAGTTGCTAGGTCTATTTAGCTGCCAGAGATCTCTCTTGAGGGCCCTCTCTGGCCACTTTCTCCTCCACAGCGCACAGCGCCCGTAAAACATCAGTGAGTCAACCCCGGCACGTTCCCAGGAGACTGGTTTCATGGAAGCCCTCCTGGAAGATCCGGAACCTCTGCCCGAAGGGACTGCCAAAAGTCGTCGCACACGGTTGGTTGCCCCTTTCGCATATAAGAACACAGGACTGATAACTCTACAGAGACACCAAGCATTCAAGCGATGCGGATGGATGTTGTTACGACGCAAATGGCAACTTCATCAGGACCCAACATTTTCCAACCCAGGGATGACAGCGGGTTGAGCTCAAAGCGATGGAAGAGTGTCAATGTTAGATCTATATTCTGAACTCTGATCCTTTTGAGAAGGAAACTGCGTATCTACGCCCGTGTTTCCTTGTTCGCGATTCTTCTTCCACTCATTTCGGTTGGGCTCCTGTGCATGTGTCGTGCTCCTGTTTCTGGAAATTACCGACGGGGTGACCAAGACCTTGCCATGTCATCGCGTTGATTCCGTGTCGCTAATGGCGGTTTTGAACCTCTTCATAGATTCAATCGATCGATCGGCACGGAATATATTCCTCTTCTCCATCATTGGTCACTATGGGTCTTACGCATAGCAATGGTGCATCAATTGGGATTATAGATTTGGTAACGGCCATTCGGTGTCGTTGTGCCATTCCCTACATGATCGAAGCTTCTGTCAAGTTTTCGTCAGATGCCTGAGTCCGGGAAGAGGTCTGATCCAAGCCTCTGCACATCAGATTACTCTGAAACCCCTCCTCGCAGTCTTCAATCTACCGTACTACACTTCGACGGACTTCTTAAGGAAGTCCACGACCTTTCCTGGATGAACATGGTGGACCCCGCCGTCTACAGTGTACAAAGTCTCGGAGAACCTTACCGGTCCTTCAAGCAGGTCGAGGTTTGGACTGCCTGCGATAGGAAACATCCATGCTGCAAGTCCTAATGACTGCATGAATTTAAGGATCCACAATACTTTCCAGCGCCAGAAATCGGTCAGAAGTTCCGTAGGAGGGTCTCTTACATCGCCTGGTCAGGCTTTAGGCACGTTTCTAGTTGTCAACAGTCCTTAGTTCAAGAGCTCACGGCAACTACCAGTAGTCACAAGGTTTGTGAGTCGAGGCAAACGTGTACAACCAGAAGCCGGTTGTTGGCATAGGTCGTGCAAGGGGTTTCCCATAGCGGCAATCCTCATGAAAGTATTGTAAGCGTGCATGAAGTTCTTGCGCATATCTAGCGACCAGATTGGATATAGACTAGACTAAGAAGATAAGTGCTACCTGTCCAGCAGCAGTGATGACAACTATCCAAGCATGCGCGTCTCTCATACCAAGTTCTGAGAGATTCATCCCGAAAATCGAAGTGACGAATGAGAGAGGAATGAAGACGAAAGTAATCCACATGACTCTCTTCACGCTATTAGCATACTTGACAGACTTGTGAGAATCTTGCACGCCAGCGAAGGATGTCCAGCTGCTCGGTGCCTTCCCTCGAGGATGTGGAGGAGAAGAGGAGGCAGTTTCCGGAGTTCGTCAGGGGAATTCTAAGGTGGGTACCGGGGGAGCGGGCGATGGCGAAGGATTTGCTAGAGAATCCGTGGCTTGCGCGGATTAATCGAGGTATCCGGTTTGTCTTAAAATAAAGGAATTGGGAAAGGCCAGATGAGGACCTCACTCAACGATCCCTGGCTCAAAGCAAGATTCCCAGAAGAAACAGATTAGATGGAAGGCTGGAGATTCAAATGAAGGCTTAGACCATTACAGATAAGAGCGTTCATTGGCAGCTCGGCCTGAACCTCTGAAGTCGCTTTCAAATCCATCACCCACGTCAACGACGACCTCGAGATCAGAAAGCGTCACTCGGATTCCCTTCTGAGTTGCCAAAGCATGAGCAGTGCATACGGCGTTTTTGATCCAAGAGCATTGATCAGTGTGAGATTATCCTAACTTTTCCGTGATCAACATACCTGCTGGCCGTTGATTTTCACCAGAAAGTCAAGGTCCTCGAGACTGTAACTTGCAGCTCCTTTACCCGTAAACGCCTTGTTTAGGAAGCTCTCCCAGATGACCTTCTTGCCTCCCGACCTAGGCTGTTTGAGACGAATGTCACGAATACGTAACATTCATGAAAATTAATCGATCTCTTCTAAGAAGAAGTCATGGAGAAGGAGCTGGATAAAAGAGGACCCGCGCTATTTACGGAACCAATCCGTGACACTGCTATATCTATCCGTGGTCAACGAGAGGGTCCCCGCGGGGAGCCCCACCATATGCAGGGGTATACTAATCGGCAGGTGTATTCTGCAGGAAATGGCGTCGTCAATGTTCGCTATCTGATTGGTCGTGAGGATCAGAGTCCCTTGGTAGTTACTCTAGTGTACGATCATGGGGGAGGCGCCAGAAAGAGCTTCTCGAGAACCGAAACTGGACCCACATCGAGTCATGTGAACGTTTTGCGTCGTTAGGGCGGGAGCACCGCACTGTCCGCACAAAACAGCGGCAAAAGCCTCCCTTTTTGGCGGCTGGTTCACAGATTCTGGTTATAATCTTTGGATCAAAGTTATCAAACGCGTGGTCGCCCGAGGCCGAGATCGAATGCGAACTTCTACGATTCTTAAAGCAGATATTTATAGAATATTCCCAGCTACGTAGTATACAGCTCTTCCTAGGCTGCATTTAGGTCTGGATCCAACTCGGTAGTTGTGGTTCGGTCCGGGTTTGGGGCCGGGCCGGGTCCTCATAAGCGGAACCCGGACGGGTCAGTCTTAAAAGGAGCTCGACTCGGAAACCCAACCGGCCTGCTAAGAATTTAGCTAGAATGGGAAACATCTAGAGCACTCTGGACGCCTCTCGCGTAAAACCTTCAACGCCTAGCTCGAGCCTGGGACTTTAGCGGAGCGTATGGATGGTTGATGAGCACCGTGCGCTCTGAGCACAACTTCGGTTTTTTTGGGACATATAGTATGTGATGGACTGATATACGTAAATTGACACCTCCGGTAGATTGGAAGGGAAAAAACAATAGCTCAGCATCGTCCACCTAACATACTGCCTCCCCCAAGGCCGGGTAGAGAAAGTCGTTGCCACCTTGCACCACAACAATTCGCCAGAAAAGCAGACAACTAGTTTCTCCTTCCTTCTCAGCCCCGGCCCCGACCTCAGTATGCTGAAAGTCCGACATTCTGCTCATTTACGGTCATCACCTCGGTGAATCCGACAGGAAGCAGCACTGTATGGAATAGTCGACACTTGAATCAAAATAATCCAATGGGCTTGATGACTTACTTGGCGATAATCGGGAAGATTATTACAGTCGTTTTGATCCTGGCGGTAAATTTTCATTAATATATGGTGAGTACGAAGGGATATGGGATTATACACTGCAGGCTTGGCTGGAAAGGGCTCAGCAGTTGGGCCCCCTGCAAACATAATAGGCGCCTCCCTGTCGTTTGGCCTAGACAAATAACAATAGTATGTAAGAATTCATACAAGAACATAGTGAACTAAGTAACGTACAACGGAGAGATCATTCAGGGGATTTGGATTTGGAACTGCACCAACCAAAGCAGAAGTAGCAAGAGCTAGATAAAGAAAGTTTAAAGACTTCATTCTTGATAATTGTTCTCTTGCAAAACAATTTCGAACGATAAACCTGTGTTTCATTAATGACAGCCGTGGAGGGAGATATTTATATTCAAATCTCGTCAAGAATGCCCCAGCAGCCAAAGCGAGGTATGACTAGCTGTCGCCATAATCTTGCATTGAGTTGAGTCAAGAAGTTGTTGTATCCTACCTTGTCCAACATTGCAACTCCTTCCTGCGCCGGGAACCTTTGATCATTTCCAACAAAATATCAAGAGATTCGTATAGCGGCGCTTAATCTAAGGCGGGGTATGATAAGTTTGTGGCCGGATTTCCGCATTGCGTTGGTTTGAGGGAGCGCCAACAACTTGAAACATCCTGCCTTGTCCAACAGCGCAACCCAATCACAGGTAGGCTTTCTGGTTGCCTTTAGAGCGGTGAAAAGCGGGATATAACAAGTGGAACGTGTTGGGAGCAGTGGTCTAAGAGAGGTCTATTCGGCAAAGGTCCATTCGGCGAATTCATGGCGTTGCGGCAATGTAACATTGAGTTGGCCCAGAAGAGCGGCTATGACTCGTTGCAGTCTGCTTAGGCATCCATGATGGTCGCCTGAGCCAGAAGTCACTCGGAGTATCGAGAACGTGGACATTCTTCCATTGGATGCTTCAATAGCGTGAGGTGCCTCATCCAGCAGTTCCGCCTTTGGTTGGCTGGCTTTTCTTGCAGGCAAGTGACTTCGTTGTGGTTGACTGGTCAAATGGTTGTTCTGATGCAAGTAAGCACTCTTCACAGTGGGGGCTGAGTTGTTGGCTAAGCATTGTGGTGTGATGTAATGCTTTGAGTCATCGTCTTCTGAAGCGACGAGGACATGAAGTTGTCTGAATGCACAGAAGCCAGAGCAGCTTGGTAGACAAGACTGAAATCAACCCTGAACTGGTTTGTTAGGGGATACAAGGAATGCGGTTGAATGATGCTGATGCGCGTGATGACTTTGAAAACGGGAGTTAGCAAAAAGGCGTGTAGTTGCTCAATATTTTGGATGACTAAGCACCATCCGCGCGACTGCTCGGGTGGCGCCTTGCTAGCGTCAGGAGCTGTCAGTGCCAAGCATCTCCGCCAGTGAGTCGATTGGTGCTCACAACGTAGGACCTAAGGAATGATCTGCCTCTGAGATAGCCTGGATGGTCAGTACGTCTTCTAGTCTTTCATATGAGATCTACGCTATCAGTGAGAACTTGGCCATCTCGTGCTTGAGGTTCGGTGTGCCAAGAATGCAAGACAACTCTTGATACGCCAATAGAGTGCCAGGAGTTATGCAAGAGATGGGGAGGTTAAGTGCTGAAAGCAACCGCGTTCAATCTGGAACTTGACAGAACATGCTTGTGACCTACAAAAACATTTCTATGTGCACTAACCGCTGGCTCTTGGTTTACTCGCAGCAGCTACCATGGGGCCCCACTACCGTCGCTCATGTTCATGATATCACCAATGACACTTTCAGGGGTTTGGTGGAGAGCAATGACGTTGGGGCTCTAGGACTGTTTCTCCCTTGGCTACCAAGCTACAAGACATTTGCCCTAGAATACGAAGAGGTATGGATTGCCTTATACGCAGACCACCAAAAGGCTGACCACGTATTGATTACTAGGCAGCTCGAGTAACGCGGGGGTCTGGAGTTCAATCTGCGACGGTCGGCCGCACAAAAGAGATTGAGCTGTGTAAACAGCTTGAGTTCAGTCCATACGCTACGATCAACCGTTCCCAGGGCTTTGACAAGGTCAAGGGGTATGAAAGTGCTTAGAGAACGTCGGAGTCAGTACCCAGTTTCAATTTCCCCCCAGGAGTCTGAAGAACTGACGGCCAAAGACACTCCCTGCCAGATAACTCGATCGTTAGCGCAGGCTTACTACAAGACTTCACAAGCAAAAGCAACGTCGTGATCGCCGGGTATCTCGCACCTGGCGATGACGTTTCACACGAGGCATTCAAATCAGCTGCAGAGGCTCTACACGATTGTTATTTGTTCGATGTCACAAATGATGCTATGCTAGCGAAATCAGAGCAAATCAACGTCCCTGGCATTGCCTTATACAAGAACTTTGAAGAGGGAAAGGACGTCTTCGAGGAGCGGACACATGAGAGCCAGGTTATCACCACTTTTGTAGAGGCTGCGGGTACGCCTTTTGTGGTTAAATTCCTGCCTGAAACTCATGCCAAATTGGTTAATGTACGTCTAGAGAAACATGGCCAAGCTGTTCCAAAGACTGACTATGAAATTCTAGGCTGGACTTCGACTTGGCTACATCTTCACCGAATCTGCTGAACAGCAAGCTTCGTTCTCTAAGACGGTGGGGCCGTTATTCAGGAAGCATAGAGACAAGATACAACTTGGCACAGTTGATATCAAAATCTTCGACTCACTCGCAAATGATCTGCACCTCGAACCCGATGGCTTGCCAGCGTTTGCGATCAGCGAACCCGTCAATAGTCAACGCTTTCCACTGAATCAGCGCCAAAAACTGCCAAAACAGACAATCGGCACATTCATCCAAGCCTTCCTCGACGGCAAGCACAAAATAACCATAAAATCAGAGCCTGTGCCCGAGAAACAAACAAGGACCAGTCGCAATCCTCGTCGGCCATGCCTACGACGACCTGGTACTCAACAACGAGAAGGATATTTTAGTCGAACACTACACGCAATGGTGCACCAGCTCCAACACCGGCCCAATGATGTCCCAGATAATATCCGCGGCTTCCCGACCTTCAAACTGTTTCCGGCTGGGGCCAAGGAGGGACCTGTGCTCTATGATGGTCCGTGGACTCTCGAGGGTATGGCTGACTTTGTTAGAGATAAAGGTAAGCACGAGATTGATGTGTTCGGGAATACAACAACATCTCGATCCCAAGAGTCTGCCAGCGTCGTCTTTCGAGGTACCCAGGAGGAGACCAGGCGTACAGATGTAAGATATCAGATAATAATAAAAGTTATTAAAAAAAAATTCGGTGCATGTCCCGCCCATCTTTCGCGCTCGAATCCTTGTTAACGGCCAATGAGAGATCCCAACTAGTTAGTGTGAGAACGGTGGCCAAAGCCAGGGACTTCAATAATCGAATAACCAAGGGACTTTTATGTATCCTGCCTGCCAACGTTAGTACCTCTCCCCATTCTAATCGAATCTGGCAGTGGTCATTCTGCTAGTGAGAAGGCTTTGAAAGATTTTGTAGCTCTAAGCAAATCCCTGAGATCCGATTTTGCCATGTAGGAAAGGGCGTACTACCTGAAACGCCTCGCTTACAGGGTATAGTAGAATAACAATCTGGCAAAGACCCGTTGCAGCAAAGAGCCCAATATTGAAGAACATGACACTCTCATCGCTTCGACCCAGAGCCAGAACTTCCACCCCTGCCTCCCTTTCTCCTCTGCAGACCTCCAGCTTCTCTAGCGCTCTCTTCCATACTGGTCCCGATACCAGAGTCTCGGTCCCGATCCCTACCCCTGTCTAGCTCCTCCTCTTCATCTTCCGCAAACTCCCCCGCCGTCGTTGGCGCAGGTGATTCCATCACAATTGTTGCTTCAACCTTTGGAGCATCATCACCGCGTGGATCTTCCTTTTTGATTCTGCCTGAGCCAGAGGCGGACCCAGAGGCGGACCCGGAGCCATATGGAATCGCAAGTGGATAGCGGATCGGCATCTGCCTCCCCAATGTTGGAAAAGTGGTAGCATTATCTGAAAGGTTTGAAAGGGACAGCGCCGATTCTTCTCCAGATTCTCCCCCTTCCTCATCTGCTGGCTCTTTCTTGACAGGTCGTGTCGCGGGCCCGTTCGAAGTCTTCTCTTCCCGATCACCCTCTGCTTCCTTCTTGATCTTCGTTCGCTCCTCGTCCTCTTTCTTGCCAAGAAGTAAGGAAGGTGAGCCCAGCGTGATGATTCCCCAAACCAGACCAGTAGAAATAAGCGCTACGCAATAAAACGCACTGGTAAAGGCCAAAAAGGACAAGATTCGCCAATTGTACATCAACCACCTCAATCCACGGAAACGAGCGTGAAACTCGATACCCGCGCAGTAGACTTGCAGCGGAACATGCTGCTCTACGTCAACCGCCTGACCAAGCAGTGCAGCTTGAGTATGCGCTTGTGTCTGAATCTCCAATCTTGCTGATGCAGGCAGATTTCGCCCGCCCCTTGCGAAAGTGACGCGTTCGAACATCGGTATCGACAACATGGTGGCATCGATGTCGCGTAAAGAGAGGGCGTGCAATGGCAGTGAGATGAATGTGTTCGTCATCGACGTGATAGGCGACTGGTAGGGGAGGATTGCCGGACGACGCGAGCGTGCCAGAATTGTGGTGGTGTTTCTTGGTGCCAAGACCGATGAGATTGATGGAGGTTCGGACGTCAATGGAGGAGAAATCAGGGCGAGATCAAGCATGAAATTGCCAGCTGCAAGGTTGGTAGGGGTGCGAGGCACATGAAGGTGGATCGTTATGTCGTAGGGCTGGAGGGATGTTAAGGCGGAGGCTGTGGAGGATGAAGAGCTGAGGTACGTTGTCGAATGTGGAAAGGGGCCATCGGCATATTGAAGGTGAATCACTCTACTGAGGCCAACCTGAGGAATGAAATTGTAGTAGAATAGTAGGTAGGCTGTGGTAGATGTGGCGAGCAGTATGAGTGAAGCGCCGAGGAAGAGAATGGTGCCCAGGTATGCTTTCAATGCCGGTCTTGAGGTTGCAACGTAGACTGGAGCGAGAGCTCCGGACTAGAATTGTCAGCAAGCTTCCTGAATCGACTGGACTGCTCAATTCGCGTACAATAGCTCTTTGTACCAAAGTTTGGTCTTCATCCTCTGAAGAGCTTCCAGCCATTACGATGGTTGACGTGCATGTGGTGCTGGGGAAGTGCTGTTCAACATGCCAGTTTAGTCAAGACAGCAATGATGCATTCTACCACTTCTGAGGAATATCTCGCTTTGGGAAGCGGTCTCATCCACCGCCTTTGTTAGCTTTCGTCAAGAACTTTGGCGGAGCTAAAAGCAGAATCGCAACGACTCAACAATGACGTGCTATGCACATCTGCCTCATCCAACTTGCCTCGACAATCTCTCGTCAAAGGATCGTAACCACACTGGTATAAAGAAGGACATACGTCGATGGGCTGAAGCGCCAGTAGCCGGGGGTTTTTACAGAGGCAATGGAAAGCATTGAAGAAAACATTATCCTACATTATTCTAGCTACTGTAGACTCAACTCCCAGCTAGAATGCTATCGTAAAGTATGTTACATGCGACCGCGATTCCATCCATCCATAAGACAATCCACCATATAAAGCCTGCGCCTTCGCACAACTTTTTGATGCAACCCAAAGACCATCATGATGGAATCTTTGAACTTTGCTCTTGGGGAAACCGCAAGCCAGAAAGGAAGGCAATGAAATGCAAACACTATCATACCAGCAACGCAACTCTGAACCATATTTGACATAGCTGCGCCGAAGGGAGAGACGTTTCGTATTTGTGATCGAGAAGTCGAAAGGCGTTCAGAGAGATGTACAAGAAAGGTGCGTGCCGATGTTGGGGAAGCAAGACCTACTGACAGTGGAGGCAGGTTCATATATTAACCGAGAATCGTAGGACGTGTCTGGTGGACATGGCTTGAGAGGGTTTGAAATAGGCGCTTGATCTATGAACAAGACCAAAGTCAGTGACTGCCTTTGAGAAGACGTTCAATTGTGGTACGTACTTCAGGAGAAGCTGCAATGAACGGCAACTCCCAAAATTTGTATGCTGTATTTCGGTCCAATTCCAGTAAGGTGATGAGCATGCCCCATGGGTGTGGTCGATTGACAGTGAGCCTCTCGAGTATCACCCGCACGATTTGCTGACGGATATCCGACTCCTGCTGATCAACCCGCTCAACGCCGAAGATATGCAACAGTGTATTGCAAAAAAAGTTCGTGTGGTTGTTAGGGTAACGAAGTTGGTTGGCCATGGCATTGAAGAAGTGGTACCGGGCCTCCGCAGAAAATGCTTTTGCAAGTTTGCTAAAGAGCTGAAAGTGTGGAGAAGACGGGTCGAATCTGGCTGAGCTGACGCTGAGAGCGTCTTGGCCAATGTAGAGCACCAGAGCATTCATCACCAGCACATCAATGTTGATGGTGGTAAACTCGACCCCAGTCTGCTTGTTCACAGGGTCGTAGATCACATCGCGAATGTTCGAGACGGCGCTGTCCAGATTACCGACTTTGCTCAATCCAGCTTCAATGACTTGGACGAGACCTGCTTCCTCAAGTGCTGCTCTTATGTTCCCAGCTATGACTGGTGGCTTCTTCATTTCTTCAAGGCGATCCACCTTCAAGCCTCCAGTGAAAGGGTCGGGCAGTTCTTGAAAAGAGGATGGGTACGCGCTGAGGACTAGATTTCGAAGTTGGGTGCAATGGACAGGAATGACATTGCAAAGACGAAAATGATGCTCTGTAACAAACTCGGGGAAATCATGATGAAGGATCAGCAGAATTCTAAGGACGCCCTTATAGAGATCACGGGTGATTGGGGTAAAGCGTGTCGGCTTGAGCTGTTCGCCAATATATTGGAGCATCGTTTGTACAACGCGACAGTACATGTCCCAGCCCGCTCCGTCTGCATGGTTGAGCAGTGCAGGCATGAAAACACGATGCGAGACCAAGTTCATCCACGCGTAGGCAAATCCCGGAAAGTGAGCAGGCTGCAATGCCAGGAAAATGTCGCCAAAGACCAGCATCATCTCCTTGTGTTCTGGTGTCCCATGGAGATTTTCAAGCGAATATTCGCAGAGAAGGCTCGAGAAGAAGCGGAAGAAGACTCGTTGGTTGAAGCGATCTCCACGCATGACTTGGTGATGATTTTGGACAAGTACCGCCACTGACAAAATCGAGTTCAGGTATGGACCCTTTTTGATTTTCACCGCACCATTTGCCTCACCCTGCAGCTTGACCAAGAGAATGATCAGTTTTGCCAGAGCATCGGTATGTAGGTAAGCATCACTGAGACTTCCACTTGGGCTTAATGCCTCCTGTTCGAATGTAGCCACACAGATGTCGATGCAGGAACGGAAAAATGTGGCCGAATCTCCTTGATTATTGATGACTTGCTTCTGGTGCATATCTTTGAGGAAAGCGGCATAAGTGCGGTCGGAAGCCCCAGAATTTTGGTAGACGCGAACCCACTCACTGAAGATGTACTCTAGTTGGTCTTGCTTTGCCAAGGTCTCATCAGACATGGCACCGTTGATCGTCTCTGGGACGCCAGTCTCTCGCAGCTTCCGATTTATTTCGGTGGCAACGGTGAGGTTGGGATCTTCAGCAAGCCACTGATCCATAGCTTCGAGACTGCAGGTGAAATCGGCACGTAGCGCTATTGGCTCATTGGTGAAGAGCAGCTGATCAAGAAGCTCTGACAGAAGATTGAGAGCGTGCTCACTATTCTGCAATATTGCTTTGTTGAGTATTGTATCAATTCTGGAAAATTCCATCAAACCAGCTCTGATCAAGGCAACAGTGACTGGAACATTGGTGATGTGAGTTTCTTCTTGATTCGTCATCCAGCGAAAGACGTCGCGATAAACTAAGTCGGAGAGTTGGCAAATCTTGGCAAGCATCAGAGCCATGATTTCAATCTCAAGCTTGCTCTCAACGTCACTGTAAAGCGACGTGCAGATCTTTTCAGCAACAAATCGCGCCAGAATTTCACCATTTGGACGCGCGGATGTTGTCAAAGTCTGGAAAACTTGCTGAAAGCTCGATAAGAGGGAACTCTCCGGAGACAGATCTTTGACACTCTCTGCCGAACCGGACCGGGCAGCCATTTGGATCTCCTCCATGAGATTCTGAATCTTCTCCTGTGGAGAGCTGGCATCCGTGAATCCATTGATATGAGGCTGTGCGCTTGGTGCAGGCAAGGCTGGTAGGTGCATTCGAGATTCTGCTTGATTCTGCGAAGTGTGCGGCACCGCTGGCTGCTCAGCTGGAGTCGACAGATTTGGCATTGTCGTGAAAGGCTCCTGTAGTACATCTGGTAGCTGTCGGCCTGTCGAGTCAGCAGAACCGGTCTGCATATGATTTGCGACAATTGCACGAGGTTGCCTGCCAAAGGTCTCATAGACTTCCTGCTGCGCTTCAGTCAGGCCTTGAGATCCTTGACGATATGGTTCGGGGATGAACATGGACCATCGGCTCAAATTGCGGGCTACAAAAGGCTCATTCGGCCGAGTAGCTTTGTGACGCCTTCGCTCTTCGAGGTCCGGTTCGAGAAATCGCTCGATTTCCGCGACCGAGCGTTCCTCTGCGGCTTGCTCTACAAAAGCACAAGCCATGTCCAGGTTGTCGTTTACACACATGATCGTCAAGCCTTCCGAAAGTCCCTGATCGGAGACATCTGCTCTTGGTCGACGGATGTAGTTACTGATACTCATCCTGAGGGGCTCCTTGCAAGTCACAAGGGCCAAGCTGCCGGCCAATGCCTTGACCATCTGTCTTGCAGCAGACCGGATCTTCTCGTCATCAATCTCACACGCAAAGTCTTTCTGGATCAGTTGTGCGGAAGAGATAGAGGCAATGGTGATGGACCGTTCGACCACAGGTGCAATAATCTCCTCAACAGCCTGTGTAAAAGCCTCATTGACAATGGTTCTGACCGCCTCCGGCTCCTGCGACGGCGGATATTTGATTCGATTTTCGAGCTGAGGTAGGCCGGACATGATAGCGGTCGGTGACAATCTCTCGTTTCGACCGGTTCGATTGATGCCAGCCAAGGACAAGTCTTCGAACATGTCAAGGCCGTCAGGTATGCTTGGAGCTGCTGCCAGTTCTCCCTCTATCTGAATAGGGCGATCTCGGACCATTGTCGACGGCTCTAGATTCTTGGGATCCATCTTGAGCTCCTTACACAACACTTCAATCTCGAATTTGAGGTTCAATTTGAGGTCGGCGAAATGGTAGAGTTCCATGAGCAAGGCGATAATATCCATGAGCCATGGGTTGGGTGGTTTGAAGACGGTTGAACTCGCACCTTGCGTCAGCACTTTGCAAGTGAATGGAATGACAACCACAAGTCGCTGGGTATCAAAGGCTTCCAGGAGCAGGTCTCTGAAATAGATGTTCTTGTGCTTGATGGGTTTGTCCTTGGCGAGAGTGAGCAAACCAAGCCAGTTGCCAATGTTTTTGAGGTGACCCCTTTCTACGCTGGAGTTGATGGTTGACTCTGCATTGAGCATTTTGATGGCACAGGCATAGGTTGTACGCAGGACCTCGGTCATCAGAGGTCGGTTCCCCAGCTTTTCAACAATTTCCAGATAGAGATGTTGATAATTTGGCTGCGTTCTGGCTCGATGGTCGACAAGTTGTCTCGCGAACCATTGGTAGTACTCCTCGCTAAGAGCCTGTTCCATAGTCTCAAGCTTCTCTACCAAGTTATCTGGAGAAATGTTATTCAGCACAAACGAGATGGCCTCTTGTGCACTTTCTTCAGGCTCCACATATCTATTTACAGGGGGATCTCCGTGAAGAGCACGGAAGTTGTGTGCTGACATATCAGGCGCAAGAAGGGCGTCGAGGTTGCCATTTGTAAGTGCTAACGCATCCGGCATCCCGTTGACACCATTAAGATCAGATTCATGATCGAAGTCGTGGCCTTGATCTCGAAGAACCTCTTCGGCTTTTTCGTAGACAGTCGTGCTGCGAAGCGTTGGGATCTGAAGTAGAATGTTGCACACTCCAGCCCACTCGGGAAGTCTGCCAGTGAGCTGTTCAAGCGCCTCAACGCCAAATTTGTACATTGGCTCATCTGCTTGACTGTTCCTGACAGCATCAAGGATGAGTCCCAGACCCACTTTGAGTGGTATGCTAGATATCAATCTGAAGTTTATGATGCCGCCGAACATGACAGCAGTTTTCATTAAAGCCTCGGGCGGGTACTCGTGGTAGCAGTTGTACTCGTCAAACAGTCCATGAACGATGCATGTAAAAAGATCTTGCTCGGCAGGCACCTGTGAGGTCTTGTAGCGTCGCATCAACTCCAACACTTCCCGGAATGATAATTCTTCACGATACATCTTACCGAGAAGTTCCTGCATTTGCTTATCGATCTCTTCAGAGAGGCCATTGCCATCTCCACCATTTCGGTCAATGATCTCGTCGAAGCCTTCTCCATAATTGATGAGACGTGGATAGGTAGCAACGCACTTCTGCTGAATAGGCGTCAGGATTTCGGGATCGCTGACAAAGTCTTCCAGTGCAAGAAGTAACGCATAAACTGTTTTGACTGCCATCGTAACAGACGTTGGTCCGGGCTGATCTCGTCGCTGGACTCTGGTCTCATCCTCTGCCTTAATCTGCAGAAACCTCTTCAAGGTTGCAGCGACGTGTTCTGCCGGATGTCCCTCTCCCTTCTCTTTCACCCATTGCTCGATGTCGAGTTCCGACTCTCGATGAAGCCTGCAGGCAAGATCTAGTGACAAGGGCACCATGAACTTCAGCATATAGTCCATCCAGCCAAACTCCCGAGCAAGGTTAAAGATGGTGTTGGTTGTCATAGGATCGAGAACGAAGAGCTGATGCAATTGCTGAAAGACCCATTCAGGGCTTTGCCGCCATGCACCCTCAAGGGCGAAAGGGTAATCCACATTTTGCTTCATCATGAAAACGCGGAAGCATTTGAAAAGGAAGAGCGTCTGGTTGTTAGTCCACGGTTGCGGAATGCTGAGCGCAGACACGACGAATACGGCGAGATGGTTCTGAATGAAATGCCCGATGATGTCGTCCCTATCTGGCACACTGGTCGAGACATCATCTGCGACCAAAGCTAGATCGAAGATCGCTGTGACCGCTGCAAGGGAGGAATATTGGTTCATCATGCCATTCTTAGCACGCAACACTATCTCTCCTGAAGCGTCGCCGAAAAGGTCGAGACTATACGCAGGGCGATAATGTGGTGCTTCCCAAAAGGCGAACGACTCCGTTGGACTGAGTAGGAAGGCCTTTAAGAATGATAGTTGTGTTTCTGCATGTTGCCACTTGCCGCCCCATAGACGTTGTAGGTCCAATTCATCATCCTCCTCTTCGGCGATAGGTAGCAAAGCCCGATATAGATAAAGAAATTGCTCAGAAGTAATGCGATAGCCTCCGTGGTCGAAGCCTTCGATGACAATCTGCCAGACCAAACCTCCACTTCTTAATTTTGACTTGAGAGCGCTAACGAAATTGCCTGCATCGTAGTGATAATAATCAGAGGTAAAGGTCATGTAGAGCAGAGCATTCGAGACCTCTGCCTCCGACAGTTTCTCGACGCCGACCAACAGCAGGAGGTCCTCAGCAGCTTCGATAGATGCTGTACTTCGCGCTCCATTGTGGTATAACCTCTTTACCAGGTGCTCAGTATCATTCGAGATCCAAAGTAGCTGTAAGGCAGAGTTGATCTCTGCAGGGACATCTTGTTGCATTGCTGTATAGTGTTGTCTCACCGCCCAGTCGAAAGCAACTTTGCCATCTTCATCGAGTGAAACAGGGGGAGTTATGGCGAAGCTCTCAACTAGCCTTCGGATAACAGACAGACTGGCATCTTTGTTTGAATCCTGGAGCCGAGCAAGGCTTTGCAGAACGGTTGTGCTTGTCTGCTTCAGCAAGGCATCGGCTGTGCATGACAGTGTTAGAGGTCTACTCTCTTAAAGGGTTTTCAGATCGACGCATACGCACCTTTTGTCCTCAGATCATTTCTGCTACATCGTTTGAAGGCGAAGCCAAGGGCACTCTGTGCAATGGGATCGAGCTTGAAATGCTCCACAAAGGTTACGAAATCGAAATCTCGGAAAATGTCACCATCCGAACCATCGATGGATTCTGCTATCTTCAGTGCTTGACCAGGATCACGGATGACCTTGCGCATCTCCTCGACCAGTATTGGGTAATTTCCACCATTTTCAGAATTCTTGTTGCTGGCGATGGGGAAGATTTGCGATGCATTCCCAGAGACGAGACGGCGGAAATATTTTGAGAACACATCCATGCCGTTCGAGTCAACCAACTATGAGTTGTGTAAGTACTTCAGAATACGCGTAGCAGGAGAGACCCACCTTTTGAATTTGGTCCGCTTTAGACTCCCACTTCGCCTTTCCTTCCTTTTCACTGATAGAGTCTAGAAGAAGCAGGACCTGAGCGACCGATATCTTTGACAGCGACGATTGGCCAGTGGCAGACGAGCCGGTTCCTGACCCCAAGTTCGTAGCCTTATCAGACGTGAACCCCGCCGGGGAGCTTATATTGATTCCTGATAAAGGCGGTGAAAATGTGCCTCCTCCTCGAGCACTGCTTGTGCCACCTCCACCTCCACCCCCACTACCTCCTCCGCCTCCCTGCGAGGGGTTAAATGAAGCTGTGTTCGACGCCAGATGTGATGACGATGGGAGAGTTCTTGCTCTTGGTGATGTAAGGGACTGGCCAGGCTGCGACGAAGAAGGCTGCTGGGAGCCAGCTTGAAAGAGGCTCCAGGGTGATGAGGTAGAGGAGCTGGAAGAGGGATTGCGACTGGCGACAAGCCGGTTGGATGAAGTCAAAATGGAAGGGAAAGTTGTACCGAGAGGTGACGCAGGCTGATTCTGTGGTCCAGGGCTGCTGGATGCTGTTGCGCGACGGAACGATGGGCCCGGCGCAGAATTGGAGTTGAGGTTTGTGGACAGGGGTGCAAGGCCACGACGAGAAGGAGGCTGTTGGGAGGATAGGCCCCACGCGGTCGGCTGCGCTCGAGCAGCTCTCGAAGCAGATTTATTTTCTGAGCCAGGAGCAGTCAAGGATTGAGGGGAGGGGAATGAGTTCATCTAAGCGGCCTCATTTGACCTAATGGTGGGTGTTGCAAAGGAAGAAGGACGTGGAGGAATGACACGTATTGGTATTCGTGGAGGCCTTCACTCACGAACAGTTGATGTTTTCCACAGGGCGCAGCGAGGATAGAGTGATTTGAGTGTGAATGGTAATAAATCTGCCCTTGTCGAAGCTGATTCCAGCAAGACATCGCAGGGCAATACTGAGCTAGAAACTTAGCGTGGCGGCCGACTTGCACGTGACAGTTGCGGCTCTACTTCTGGGTTGGTCGAAGAGTGCACTAAAAGGTCACTGATATTGTCGATGTCACACTTTTACGGTGATTATCATAATCAGATTTCAGCAGAAAGATACGACTGAGCGCTTCAGGCCGATCTAACAACTGCGCCCAACTCGCTTGATTACCTAACACCCAATTCTTCACGAAGGAGTCCGCCAGAAATCAACATGCTCTGGGTATTACCGATTCCTCAGCTTCTTGCCCATGTTTGATTCTTCACCCTCCTCCAGAGCTGAAGACGTTCTCTTCCGACCTTTCGTAGGGCCGGGTGTCGAAGTAGAAACTCCAGGCTTCACCCGCTTCCAAGAATCGAAGGGACTACCACTCTTGGATTTCTTTACTTTTTCGACCGCTGGCGATCCTCCGTTAGCGGAACCCTTGGGGTTTCCATCCCCTGTCTCATCAAGCGCATACCCGTTAGGTGTTTGTGTAGATTGCGTAGCTATAGTCCTGCGTGATCGCCTGTTGTTGGTGCTCAAATCTGATGCAGGTACAGAGGATTTTGCGATATCACTGCTTGGCTCTTCATCGATATCCGTCGCTTCTTCCTCGGCCTTCTCTGCTTCGCGAACCCGCTTTTGCTCCTCAGTCTGGAACAATCGTGTCGGTTTGATCGATCTCCGCGTGAGCGGCTGAAGAAGTTTGAGGGCCTCGGCACCACCTTCTGTGTGTTCCAGAAGTCCAAGGTCGCTTGGATCGATCGTAGTTTCCTCTTCCTCAGAACCATCATTGAATCGCTTAAACACCTTTTTGCCGCGGCTAGGGGAAACAATTAGTAAGCAACCAAGAAAAAATTGATTCCAAAAACTCACAAAACGTAGACCATCCCTTCATCGTTCTTGATGGCTTCATTCACTTGGGCATCCTTCCTTCGCTCGGCGCCGACTTTGCGTCGTTTTGAGGTGCCACCGACCCGCATGACAGACGGCCCAGCTTCCTCTGATGGATGATTGACAAACGGATTCTCTTCACTCATATCAAGCTCGGGAACATTGTCTCTCGAATCGGTAAAGATCTGGACGTGATTTGATGCACTTCCACCCTCCGTGGTAGAGTTTTCTAAGGAGAAGCCATTGTGACGCTTTGATTTTCTGTTCTTCTTGGGTGTAGGCATGATCTCGTTGCCAGCATGAGGCAGCTCCTGAAACAGCGCCCTCGCAGCGGCATTAGCGTTAGGCACCACCCTCTTGCGCGGAGTCTTCACTGGCGTTGGAAGCATGCCGTCAGCCATGACTGTAGAGCTGCCAAGAAAACTTTGTTGTTTGTCCGAAGAAACAAATGAAGGATTTGAAGACGAAATGTCATGAGATCGAGTACGGGTGCTTGGTGAGCTTGGAGAGAAGACTTGAACACGCTTGGCTGAATCGTATTTCGGCGACTTAGGAGAGATTGGAGGTGATAAGTTGTGTCGCAATTGTTGAGCCGTGGATCGCCTTGATTCTGGAGTGGTCGCCGAACGTAGAGCTCGAGACTTAGATGCAGGTTCTGGCGTTGAATTTGCTTCACGAAGGTTTGTTCTCTGACTGGATCGAGTGGAATACCGGGGCTCGAAATCGTCATGCGCGGGACCGTGTTTTGGAGTAGGCGGAGGGTCCTGAACTGATATCATGCGTAGCGGTGGTGTGGATGCCATTGTGTTGATGGTCTTGTGGTTGCTGCCTGACAGCTAGAGACAAGTAATGTCTGAACCTACAACCCAACGAATTGTATTGTCTGCAATTTGTGAAGCGATGCTTGTGAGTTGATGTGCGCCAACAGGACAATGGTTGTGTGGATATGGTGGTTGAGCTCCCAAAACAGATATTTCACACTTCTCAGATACTGATGCAACGTCTGAAGCTCATTATATCCAGAATAAGGATATCCAAGAAGTGGAGAAGGTGATTGCTGTGGTGTCCTTTCCCAGCCTCCACCGAGATCTTGCTGTGAGGTCAGTGGAAGTCGGCAATTTAGTGGCTGGCAATCCACTTAACGCGGCCGGTGTTTACCACGCGCTAAGCCACTCGTTCATCCCACGCGCCCAGGACCCTTGTGCGGAATCATAGCAGAGCGTACCTGAGTATGAACAGTTAGACATTCTGTTCGATTGACAGCTAGAGCAATGGCGCAGCCTGCTGGCCCTCCTGCAACAGACAGGCAGGAACTGTCAGATCAGTCCGACATAGACGAGGATCTCTGGACATCGGCCTCGAAATCAAAGCCACAACTACCGCGGATGAATGCTCAGTTGCGTAACAGGGAGACCTCTCATGGAAAGCAGGATGCACGGGATGAAGCTCTGCGAAAGGAGTTGCAAATTGTGCGCAAAGTCAACGAGGCAATCGAAGGAGCCATTGGGAGTCTAGCCAAAGCACGAAATAGCATGAAGGTAACGTCGTCGCTACAATCTACACAGTTGTTGACTGTTTCGCTATTGAAGCCCTGACCACTTTCCAGACAGTCAATGCAACCGTCTCATCAGCATCATCGCTTCTCTCGACCTGGACTAAGATCTTATCACAAACAGAGCACAACCAACGACTGATCCTCAATCCTTCCTGGCAGGGCGCAAATCAAGACCTTGCAAACGCCGAGCAAGACATCCTTGCTAAGCAGCAGGCGGCAGAGCGAAGAGAGTACGAAGAGCAGGAAAATAGAGCAGCTGCGGCACGAAAAGCCGAAGAGGGTGAAACGCGAAGGGTAGAGGCGGCTGTAAGAGTTCCGAGGGGGATGTCTAGGGGTAGAGGCAGAGGACTGGGCCGTGGTAGGAGCACTAATTTGACGTCCACTTCGAGCTCTGTTGATGTTGGTGGACAAACAGTACGCGGAACGGCAAGGGGACCATCAACAGCACGGCGTACTGCGAGTGGCATTGGAAGAGGCATTGGGCCGGTAAGAGGAACAAGCAAAGGGTGAATGCAACGGAAATGAGCACTTCCTTGTGCGACAATAGCCACCTGCTCGGGAGCTTTGCGCGGTCGAGAGTAACCTTCACAATTGAAAAGATCGATATGTTAAAAGTGCTCACATCTTGAGTTCTATGCTGGAGTATGTGGGCTGGAACTCGATTCGCTGATTGAACAGAGAGGCCTTGGTGTCAGACTAGGCAAACAGAAAAGCGCGGTGCAACCCATTACATCGCACAAAACACCGAGAAACGCATGCTGGAGAAGGCATACAGATGATCAGATGACCAGATCAGTTCTGCCGGCTTTGAATAAATGGCCCTAGGCGACCGAACAGTTCAGTGACCCTTATTAGGCCCACTCACAGGTTGACCAGTACCGCCGAATGTGGCAAGCTGACTGTGGACGGCCATCGGACTGCCAATATCGCCCACAGATCTCTTGTTGCTTGTACCACCAGCCGGCTCAAATGTGACACTTTGCCCTTGAAAGCTGTCCCTCCGCACAATGAAGCTGCCACCGCCGTTCTGAGCATTGCCCTCCGTATCACAAATTTCCAGCATCTCGTTCAAGGTGATTGCGGGCTCGTGTGGCGGCTTCATCTGCTCTATTTGGCGCAGCAAAAATTGCGCAGGATGGAAGCCGTCATTTAAGGTCCCAGGGGTTGCAGAAAGCTTTTTGCAAGCTTCCGCCACCATCAGCCGAATTGCAACAGGTCGAGAGGCATACGGGCGATGAGTGGCATGCACACCACCACCAATGATGCCAAAGGCACTTGCACCAGGCTGGTGATGTCCTGGCCACCCTCCGACTTGCTTGGGAGTGAGGCTCGGTGCGCCCCAATTGGGTGCCCCCGCAAAGCCGCTGCTCGGGCTGAAAGCTCCCCAATTCCCAGCCTGAAAAGCATCATGCTTAGGATCAGGGAAATTGCTGAATGGAGCTCTGCCAGACCCTGGAGCACCAGGAGCAGACAAATGATCAGAAATGCTGGCGCTAAGAGGTATGTCCGAGTCGTCAAGAAGAGCTTTACTGCCGAGTTGTGTAGCAAGTTGCTCGATATCAGGATCAGAAACCCTGCGGTTTTCTTTCTTGTCCGGAGTGGAAGTAGTTGATTGACCTATCGGGCCAGGACGCGAAATTGGGGCTGGCTGATTCGCGGAGTCGGCCACACGATCATATGACGCAGACTGCTGTCTTGAATGTGGCTGAGACTTGGGCGGCTGTTTCTGTGAAAAATGTGCAGGTGGAGCCATAGAGGTCTGGGCTTGGAAATGATGACTCGGTCCTTGCGGAAACTGTCGGCTGCCGTTCATCCCTGGCGGAAATGATATCCCATTCGGCGGGCCATAACCTCTGTGCGGACCTCCAATGGGCGGGCCTTGGTACATCGGCATTTGCGGCATCATCCCCGGCATCATCCCTAGACCCGCGGGAACCGAACCGTTGACAGAAGGACCAGGCATACCATTATAGCTATGTGGAGGCTGACTCGATCGAGTCTGACTGCTGAGGGGAGAAAGAGGGGCTGACGGTTGCGGATGGTGCAGCGGTGGACCTTGGCCTTGCTGCTTTCCCAAGGCATTGTTAGAGATTGGAGGGTTCGGTAGAGCAAGGCTGGTTGACGAAGGTGTGGAGGAGAGTGTGGTCTCCGTCGTCGTGGCCGGTTGCGATTGTGGGGACGAGCCGTGTGACTGCGGACCCTGTTGAGAAGCTTGACGAGGACGGGCTGGGGTAGGTGCCTTCGCAGGCATGATGGGGGTGGCAACTTGAAATTGGGGAGATTGCAACGCAATAGGGTGAGCGGAATGGATTCCTGGCGGCACAGCAACAAGAGGTCGTTTCGCATTTTGCCGTGCTTGTTCCTCTTGCCTGGCACGATCTCTCGGTTCCTTCTCTGCTATCGCTGCAGCCTCCCTGTCTTTCTTGGCCTGTTCTGCTGATACTCTTCGCTCGTATTCCTTCTTCGCCTTTCGTTCTCGCGCTTCCCGCTCCTTGGCCTCCTTCTCCTCCCGCTCGTTTTTCCGTATCTCGTCGCGCTTCTTCTTTTCTTTCTCCTTCGCCTCTCGTTGCTTGCGCTCTAGCTCTTGTTGCCGTTCACGTTCTTCTTGGGTCTTTTTCTGCTTCTCAGCCTCTTTTTTGAGACGATCTTCTTCGGCCGCCTTCTTCTCGGCCTCGCGCTTTTTACGCTGGTCCTCCTTTCTCTGTCGTTGCTCCTCAACCTTTTTCTCTTCAATTGCCCGGGTAGCAGCTTCTTGTGCGGCTTTTTCGGCTTCCTTCTTTGCTTTCTCTTCGTCCTTGGCCTGCTTCTGCATCTTCTTTTTTTCTTTCTTCTTTGCCGCCTCCTTGGCTTTCTTCGCTTCGCGTTGAGTATCCAGTCGCGTCTCTTCTTCCAGTTCCTCAATAAGCTTTCGTTGCCGTTCTCTGGCAACCTTCTCTCTATATGCAGTCAGGACTCGTTGTTCAAACATTCGTGCTGCAAATATCTGGAACATTCTTCTGCCTTCTTCCATTCTTTGCTCCTCGGTCATCGCATCCTGGAGGATGTCAGTCAGCGTGGGACAGTCTTTAAAATGTAAGAATTACCATCTCGTCTGCTTCGAGTTCGTCTTCATCCTGACTGTCATAATCCTCATCATCTTCCTCGTCGTCGTAGTCTTCATCTTCGTCTAGTGGAGGATGATTGTGGCCTTGATGGGAATTTTGATGAGCTAAAGCAGCCGAGGGGAAATGAATTGATTCCTCACGTTGCATTCGCTTTTCAGCCAGTGATTCCATCATGTCGATGAAATGCTTGCCATCATTCTTCAAGAGATCGTCCGCTACGGTTAGAATCCCATCTGCCTCCATTAGCAGGGAACAACCTTTCCGATTTCGGGGACTTGCCTTTCACTGTTAGACTGTTGCCGAACGTGAAGAAGTCCGGGGGGGCTCGAGGAATCTCTTCGACGTCTTCATCACTGTAAGCTTCTTCGTCATCGTCATACTCCTCATCATCGAGGTCTTCATCTTCCTCTGTTGGATCGTGACCAGTCCCCTCGATTGGAAATTGACCAGCCATTGGATGCTTTTGCGTTCGAAGATGACCGTACGCTCTCGGGTCGGACATCATTGCTACACCATTTGACAAATCATTGTTGTGATTGGCAAATTGCTCGAGCTCTTCATAGTATGCATCATAAAGCACCTCGAGCTCTTCCTCGATCGCCGTCCTTTTTCTTCCGCAAACTGTGCAGCTGCAAGAGTGCTTCTGTTGCTCCTTCATCTTGCGAAGAACCGCCTCCTTTTCAACCTTGACCAAGGACCGACGTTCTTCCTCTCCCAATTCAAGCCAGAACTGCTTTATGTTTTCCCGTTCTGCTTGCGTCGAGGTATTCCATATTTGATCATGCGTGAAGTTTTGATGAGCGGACCGTAAGGCAGCGGCGGAGAGTGAGGGTGTCGGCGGGAGATGTGGTCTAGTTATGGGCGTCGTGTTTCTTAACGTCGACGAAGAATTTCCAGCATGGTTTTGAGAGAAGCTCGGCATTTGGCCAGATTTCTTGGTTTTCTTCTTCTTTTTGCCTGCCATTCCGTTCGCGACCTGTTCCATCTGCTCAAATCCATTGCTCAACAAGCCATCTTGTCCGTAGATTGGATCCTCGGTTCCACTGAAAAATGCTTCGTCTCCATCACCAACTTCATCCACGTAGCCGTGATGGAAATCTTCTGTTTCCTCCCTGAAATAGCCCCTAGTCGATCCTCGGATACTTGGAGCATAACCATTTTGAGCAAGACTCTCGCTCTCCGCACGTTGTTCTGCGGCCTTCTTGGCAACTTCCTTCTCCCTCCGCTTCTGCTTCTTCCTGTTTACGGTCGGTTGGCTCGCTACATTATCAAAGCTTTCGCTCGCCGGCTCCGCTCCCTCGATCGGTTTTGTGCTTGGAAGCCCCGGGCCGGTTACGCCACGCTGACTCTTGCTTGCCATGGTAGGAGGTGGGGCAGGCTTAGAATTCGATTGAGAGGTGTTCATGTTGGGAAGCGGAGGTAGCGAGGCCGTTGAAGGAGCGTTGCCCGCCTTCTTCGTTTTCGCCGCCATTCCAATGTCACCAGAAGATACGAAAACGCCCTTTGGCAGCGTTGGGTGAGAGTTTTGCGGGGACAGTGTTATTCCGGGGGGCACATAAAGGTGAGCTTCTTCATGCCGTATGACTAGTCGTCTCAACAGAAGAAGTTTGTTGTAGAGAATGAGAGACAGCAAGGGAATACGCAGTTAGAGATCAGGGTAATATGCGGGCGGCGGCTTCTGTGAGGCTCTGGCAGGAGTCGTCAACTTTGAAGTTGCTTCTTTGGGGCTTGGCAGGAACATCACTTCCGACTTCCACCTCCACTGCGCTGCACCGCAGCCCTCCCGCCCCGCCCAAAGTTAGCCCCGACACCCACCTCTCAGCCATCCACTCCTCCCAAGACTGGCTGTTTTGAACACTGTCTGCATCATAGTGTATCTCTAACTACTTGCCATCTCCGTACGATTTCAAGTGTCGACGACCCCCCAGTGCTGACGAGCCTTGATTGTGTCTGCTTTTTCATGCGCGTGTCGTATTGCACTGCTGCCAGATAAGCACTCGTGCTTCCACCGGCTGCTTCAGCCCGATCCACATCTCTGCCTGCCAGCAAGTCCTTTCGACCGCTCAACGCAAACAGGCTTTGCTCGTTGTGACACTCTCACCTACGACGGGTTGCCTCTGACCGCAGCACCCAAAGCCAACTCTTCTATCGCTGGGCCGTGGGCCAACCTTTGGGAATAGACCAATCATTTGCATTTCGAGCTTGACAGAAGATCTCATTGGTCTTCAGCTATAGGCAGGATTGCCTCAAAAGAAGAGGAACATTTTGGGCTAGGTGCTCTGTTGCTTCGCCAACACCAGTATTGCACATCTGCCAGCCCGCAGAACCCTGCAAATATGTCGCAAGATGTGATGAGAAGGTGAGCCCCCTACCAACACCTCTGATACTGCACAGCAGCTAACCGTCCATGCAGGAAGCTTGTCATAATCGGCGATGGCGCTTGCGGAAAGACCTCTCTTCTCTCCGTCTTCACCTTGGGATATTTCCCAACCCACTACGTCCCAACGGTCTTCGAAAACTATGTAACAGACTGCCGGGTAGATGGAAGAAGCGTTCAGCTGGCGCTATGGGATACCGCCGGTCAAGAAGATTACGAAAGGCTTCGACCACTTGCCTATTCAAGAGCACACGTCCTTTTGATCGGCTTTTCCGTGGACAGCCCGGACTCACTGGAGAATGTACAGCACAAATGGGTGGAGGAAGCGAGAGAACGATGTCCCGATATCCCCATCATACTCGTCGGCCTGAAGAAGGACCTACGAGAAGACCCGCTTGCCGTGGAGGAGATGAGGAAGAAGAGCCAGAAGTTCGTTTCGGCGAAAGAAGGAGAGAACATGGCTCAGATCTGTGGAGCCAGGAAGTACTTGGAATGCTCGAGCTTGACTGGAGAGGGTGTTGATGACGTGTTTGAGGCAGCAACGAGAGCAGCTCTGCTGAAATTCGACAAAGGCAATGGTTCAGGCGGTGGCTGCTGTGTCATTTTATAATGGAGCTTCTTCGATCATTGGGCAAACTCTCCTTCTGCAAAAGCGACCTTGTTCTGCTTACGTGGCGTTGCATTGCAGGAAGCGTCCAGGGAGGGGAGTTGGGAGAATGGGAATTAGGAAGGCAAATAACAACTGCGAAGGAAGCTGACGAGTAACATTGTGATAACTTCGAGCGATGACCAAGGGCTTCTCACTCAATCTGCCTTGTGACTCGTCTTACGCCTCCTGTCCCCCAACTAGACGCAGTCGTAAAGCTTTCGGTAGCATCCAGTTTTCGGCGACCTAAGGCCCAAAGCACATTGCACCCATGGTTCCCCGTCTCTCAGGAGATACTACTAGCTCCCACGTATCCCGGCGCTCAACAAATCCGTCTTCTAGCTCCGTCAAAGCTGGAACCAGCCCCTGATCGAAGTAAAGCAATCTCCTTCGTTTGCTCTCTCTCTCTCTCTCTCACTCTCTTTGTTTTGTACATACTCGCTGTTGATGTAGCATGTCCTCTTCTAGTGTTTTGCACCACACATTCGAAAGTCGTTCTCGTTACATGTCCGAACTATGATAAGTAGGCTGCGCAACCCACACACCCACCCCTATCCCGGTGCCAATCTCACACCCAGTATTCCATTCACCTCACCTCTTCCACCCTGCATCCCAAACCTTAGTCCCCTTGCCCAACCCATCCACACTCCCCACATAGTCCACCATCCCCCTACTATACTCCATGGGCACGCCCCCCAACCCCCAAACCCCCGTCTTCATCATGGCCTTCCTGAATAGCCTCCCTCCGTCGCCCGCGCCCACCCTTAATTCCTCGCAAGCATCCCTCATAGCGTTGTACTGCAGCTCCAGGGAAGCTTGGCGTTGGCGCTTGCGGTTGTGGGAGTAGAGTTGCCAGGCGCGGTGGATGGTCCAGTGACGGAGGGAGCGGGTGCGGGAGAGGCGAAGGGGCCGTGGAGTTAGGGTCGTGGGATGATTGAGAAAGAACCGGATTAGTGCTGTAAAAAGGTCAATGTCTTAGCATAGTTGAAAGGTATTGCTGTTTTTTTGTGGGTGCTGCTACATGGAGACAGGGGTTGACGTACTGACTCGCCTGTCCTTCCTCGGCGGGCCTTTCTTGTCCTTACGAGCAAGTTGCGACGCTGTAAATGAGAAAGGCGCCTTTTGTGTCGCGGTGGCAGAAAAGGTGAATGGTGTTCTCCGTTTCACCGATGCGTGTCGGCATGCGGATGGAACGGTGGGTTGTCGCGTGGCGCTGACCGGTATTTGAAATGCGCTGGCTAGGCAGGATTTCAGTGGGTAGGGACGGAGGTGCATCTTTGAGAATGTGACGAGTGCAGAGGCTATGGCCGGTCTTGTAGTTTTCAATGTTCAACCATCAAAGCTCGAAATTCGGAGCGGAGGTCAATGCCAAGAGAAAAGCTTTCTGCGGCAAGTTCCGTCTAGGTGACCACCGCCTATGATACCACCACGCGATTTGGAGAAGTCTCATACCCAGTTTCTTTAAATCCCCATCTTGCACAGTTTGGACTTGCAGTTCTGACGTAGATGGTGATATGTGGTCTATATGAAAACAAGTGAAGTCAAGTCGCATTTGTCCTCGGGTATCATTCCAATGGGGATATCCTACACCATTAGGTTGGAGTAATACTTTCATAATGTCAATCTTTGCTCCTCCTCCTAAACCACAGACATCCCTAAGCTACCATTACATCCTATCCCCCCCCAGCAGCTGTCAAAGTCTCCCCGACAGCCCTAGGCGGCACAGGCATCGGCAGTTCATGGAGCGAGATCTTTGGTCAGAATGAAGATGCCTTCATCCTGCTCGACACCTATTTCTCCATAGGCGGCAACTTCATCGATACTTCCAACACTTATAACTCCGAAGACTCGGAAAGGCTGATTGGCGAATGGATGGAGAAGCGCGGAAATTGGGATCGGATGATTGTCGCGACAAAGTACTCCGCTGGTTATCGGGCGCAAAATCGCGAGAAGGGGCCGCTTCAGAATAATTTTACCGGGAATCTTGGCCAATAGTATGCTCCTTCCCGTTAGAGACAGTCTGAAGAAGCTGAGGACTGATTATATTGATATCCTCTATGTGCATTGGTGAGTTTGGCTTGGTGGTTATTGGTGGCAGATAAGGAGCAAATTGGCCAGCTGACGAGGTCAGGTGAGACTTTGCGACCTCAGTGGAAGAGGTGATGACCCTTTTGCATACTTAAGTTATGGCTAAGCAAGTTTTGTACCTTGGCGTATCTGATACTCCAGCTTGGGTCGTTAGTCAAAGCAAATGAATACAGGGCCCTCGAAGCCTCTTTCGCGTTGCTGATGATATAGCAAATTACTGGTTCTGAGAACAGCTGCCCGCGAGAACGGACTGACGCCTTTCTTACTCTACCAGAGTCGATGGAACGCTGCATTCGGGGACATGGAGGCTGAAATCATCCCCATGGGCGAGGACCAAGGCATGGCCATTGTACCTTGGGCGGCTCTCGGCGGTGGCCAATTGATGTCGGCCGAGCAGTGGAAGCAGAAAGAGCAGGACCAGAATCCAGGAGCTCGCAATACCCGCTACAGCTTGAGTGAGAATGATATTATGGTTTGCGACGCGTTGGAGCAGATCGCCAAAAGTAAAAGCACGACGTTCCAGGCTAAGTTGCAGTACATTCCAGAATCAGCCTTGGAATTCCACTGTCACTCGCTGGCTGACAATGTGAACAAGGCTCTAGCGTACCTCTTTCATCAATCACCCTACGTCTTCCCTGTTGTTGGCGTCCAATCCGTCGAGCACGTCAAAGCGATGCCGACGCTCTACGCATCGTTTTCTCAAAAAAGGGTATCCATACGATTCAGAACGCTGTGCCCTTTAATCCTCCCTTCCTAGTGAACCTCCTTTTTAATTTTAGAGGTGACCAGCCGTACGACCCCAGTCTCACAGCGGCAGGCAACCAGCAATATCAGGTGGCGGCTTGGATTGATGCACCCCCCAAAACCTCCGGTAAGTCAGCTGTATCGGGCCCTCTGCGAATTTATGTTGTCATCTCACTGATATATGGGGAAATCCTCAAGAACCCCATTCTGAGGATTAGTAGCTATTTGCTTTGGCGTAAGCAAGCGAGTCTTGTATCCTGGCTTCTTTGCTAGCCGATACGGAAACAGATTGAGAGTTGATAGACCACATGAAGGGGTGGATGTTGATCATACTCCACCGCAGGACCCACCAGGGCACAGTGTATCCACTGAAATCGACTTAGTAGCACATGTCTAAACTTCTCAGTATTCTTACTGGACTCAGTGAGCTAGAGTGGTGGTCTACTCGAATATGCAGAGAGTATTCTTTGCGGAGTAATGGGGACTGAAAAGTGAAAAGGGACGTGGGAATTAGGTATCCTCCGATGCTGCTTTCACACCCTGTTCACATTCTGAAATTTAGCGGTCATGTATGTCCATCCCCTGTGTAGGATCCAACTCCCATTGCAGTCGTTAAAATATATTAGGCCAACATAAGATCTTGTTATAATTATCAGGGAGGCCATTTGAAAATTGGATTATGAAAAGCATTGAAAACCAGGGCTTCCATGTCTTTCATATTGCTACAAGAACTTCTCGTTCTCGATGCCATTATGCAATCGGATTATTCGTTGAACGAATACTTATGGGATGGTCGGATTACGATGTCAACACCACTGCTGCTAAGCACGATTAGTACACATCAGACGATCCTAATGATCTGCCATTTTCCGTCATACTCCCAAGCCTGCAACACCTCTAAGTCAGGGAATTTGTAGCATCCGATACGCCTGTACGTGCTGTCCAAGTGGCCCGCCTCCATCAGAATCAGGCCGTAGTAGTAACCACAAAGGCGAGGGCACACCTCTAGGCACCACACGGCGGTCTCTGGTGCGAGCGATTTGCAGTCGTCGTCTAACCTGCCTTCCGGGTACAGGCGATCCAGATGGTGAAGCAGTGCTCCTTTATCGTTTTTGACCGCACGTCTGCTGGTGCCATAAATTCTTCTATCACGCCAGACACCTTGTTTGATCCGGCCCCTCACTTCCACCCATCCTGATAGGACGGAACCAAGAGGCAACGAGATATGTGCGAGCTCGACTTGCCACCGAAGCAATTCGAGTGTACGTGGCCCTGCCCTGGCTTGAATACCCCGCCAAACTATCGGACCGTCAATAGAAGCTCACGACCAAGAAGGAGCCCGATGTGTGGAAACTCGTCTTGCATATCGGTCTGTATACCAAATGAGATCTGTGCAGAAGGATTTCCTCCACGTCCCCACAACATATACGTCGTTCGTATAGAGACTGAACTCTTTCGCGATGCCAGATATCGCCGGGAGCTTGTCGGATGCGTTGGTCAATTGTTGGCAAGAGTATGTCTCGGCCATTGTTTCCCAGTTGTGGACGAGTCCATACAACCCAGCGTCCATGTTTCTTGGCTCAAAGAAAACATCGGCACGATGGAATTCGAAGGCCGAACCCAAGCCTCCATCTGATGATTGGTTACTGCGGCATCGCCAGAACACTTGGCGTGAGCCATAAGAAAGAACCCTGGGCGACAGCAGGCTTTCTTGGAGCGTCCATGCACGAGAATTGACGGGCTCTCGGAGTGGGGATGCTAAATGAGTCTCTTTACCGCCAATCGGTGTCAGGCACAACGTGTCACTGCTATGGGACCCTGGACGAAGGCGCACGGCGTACCAGGAATCATCCGATGCTTCGCCCACTCGAGAGTGCAAGAATCCATCCTCGCTGGTTTGCGCACATGCGGCCGAAGTGGTTACGTAGGCGCCGCAATATATATCTGCCATCTTGTTCATCTCTCGCGACATGTCTTGAGGGTCGTCCTGCTCGATGCAAAGGCAGTCGACCCACAGAAAGCAGGTACCGAGCTTGTGAGCGGCAAGAATGGCATCTTGGATTGTCTTTGGTAGAGATTGACCGTCAATTCCTGAGAGGGCTACGTCTAGAGTGCTCTTTTTGGTCTTACAGCGTTGATCGCCACCCCAAAAGTAGCTCAAACTTACATGTTTTGGCGTACCCTGAACCGCTTCGAGTCGTGATTGGAATATGCTAGAGATCTCTGCCGGTTTGATGCAGAGTAGTCTTGAAGGCGTCTGTATGGGTTTTGTCGGATGACATGCCCGATGCGAGCTATCGTACAGTTCCAACCATTGCAGCGCCAAAGCGAAGGACCCATCTGATGCGGGCTCAAGGTTGGGTGGCGTTCTCCGGGGGGATTTCCCTGCCAGATCTCCTGCTCACGAAAATCAGTTGTTGCCCAGAGTAGTTCAAAATTCGAGAAGGCACTTTCGAGCGCATAGACGTGAAACCGCTTGGCTATGACCTTTGTGGTAGGTGATAGGATCGAGATATAAAAGAGCCTGACTGATTTCGTGTAGTCGAGCTCGACTAGCACGCCCCTAGGTCTTTGCGGCCTCTCTGCTGGTTCATAATTGTCTTCAATTGCCCTACAGAGCTCACAATCCCGATCATCGTCTCTCTGAGGCTCAGCCAATACAAGCGTGGTGGTCTTCGGACGTGAAAAGCTAGGTATGGCTTGACTTTCTCGGAGCAGGTTCCATTCCAAAGTCCGCCAATTTTGTAGTCGGCTGATAATAACATCTTGACAGCGGTGAAATGACGTAGAATTAGATTGCACGCCGGTGTCATCTAAGCACCGTGGATTTCCCTTCATGGGTAAGTGGCCTGAAAATGCCAGAGCGGCAACGGGGGCGAAAGAGTTTCTAAGCCTGGGAAGACCAAACGGGAACCTGAATCCGCATTAACACGCTACACCAGTTGGTCCGACGACTTTGCGAGCGATCTGGATATGATTGAAGAAGATAAGGATTTAGAGGATCAAGCCCCCTGAACCTAGGATAACAGTCAGCAGCTAGACTGCTTCAAACATCTTCAAGTGACATTCCTGCTTCTTACTCATCACCGATTCTTACACGCTACCAAGCCGAGCGCAACCACCGCTGCCAACTGGTAGAGCAACACAGCGGCACGTCTTCTGGGATCTCATTTCAGTGGGCCCGCCGGCTCGTCGTCTCTCCAGATGTCAGCGGCATGAGGCTGTGGACTGGCGCCTAGCCCAAAATGGGTTGAACCTCAATTCATGTCAAACATAAATACGTGGTTAGTGGCCAACTGTGGCCGCGGTCCTTTTGGTCTGACAATTCATGACCGAACAGATGTATTAGCACTGTTAGAGAGTTGATATCTTGATAATTATCACAATTTGAAATCGATCTGCAAGACTTGAATCAGTCACAGATTAGAGAGTGAGAACCGACCCTTGCACAATCTGTCAAGACGAACCACTGCTTTGGCCCCCGTTGAACATTTTTCTCATCTTCACACTGAGTAGCACTCGTGCGACTTACCAGCGTCAGACCATTGTTTCTCTTTCCAATGTCTACTCCAGCATAAGATGGTTTAAATCCAGGTTGTCTTCTGCAGAAACACAGAGTTTTCCTTTCATTAATCTCCTTCTCCAATTGCTCTGTCTACGAAGTGCCCCTTAATCCCCACTTATCCAACATATCACCTCCTTCTCAATCTAGCATCTTTACAACTCAGCGCCCATTGCGCCAATCATGTGCAAACTCATATGCTGCAAAGGCCTTGACAGCAAGATTGTCCGATGCAAAGAGTGGCGGCAGCTGGTAGTCAACGCTCGGAAGGGAGATGCGGCCGCCAAAGAACGGGTTCAGAAACACATGCGAGGTACGTCATATTCTAGTCAGCTCTTAGTTATTCCGCGTCCCTAACTCTCTCGTTGGGAGACGGCAGGGCATTTCGGGAGAACGTCTGGAGTATAAACGGGGGGCTAACAGCCGTCGTAGAAACGAACAGTCACCCACAAATCGAACGTTGTCCGTGAATCAATATCAATATCCAGCGCTGGTCCAGGGTCAGACTTGTTGTTCCACCTTGGAACGAGAAATGGTTTTGGTTTTTCGAGAATCCGTCTGCATAGGAGGCGACCTGTGGTTTGTAAGTCCTCAATTGAGCTACACTTACACTGCTATGTCTATTATCAGAGGGGACTAAGAACTGATCCAGGTTGCAGATACCATAGACGATGCTACGGCTTCTCCCCAAGCGAGCCTGGGGGATTTGGGGCAATCTGAGGGAAGAAAAGTCAATCACAGGAGTGAGAATACTTGCTTGAGAGATCATTGCATTTTGATAAAGTGAGGGCTTGCTCGTGGCTTCTGGCGTGTCGAACAGATTTGAATCAGTGGATCCTGAGATACAGCCGCTTGGTTTCAATGATAGATGTTTAGTGCAACCGAAAGGAATTGCCCCCGGTAATTGACACGAATCTTGATCACCAATCCTTGAATTGTTCGATTAGCGTTTTTTTGAGCCTCTCAGCTTCCCACTTCTAGCACTATGATAAAAAGAGGAAGGGCAGACAGTGGTCACAGTGGTCCCTGTTCCAACATCCAATGCAGGTCGAGAGGCGAAGGCATGCGCGGAATGATTCAACGTCAACTATGGTGATTGCTCAGATCACATCTCCTCATGTGATCTATTTTTGCTGTGGTCTGAAATATTCTATATCCCGGTCGCAGGCGACCAATATTGCGCTTCGCCAGCAACTCCTCATCCGCCAAATCCGCCGTAGGGATAAGTCTGCAACATGCAACCTCTCTCAGGGTATCGCATTGCAGACTAGAAACGCCTGAACTGCCACATTGGAACAATTTGCGTTCAGATTGTTCCTCGCTGGGATATAGCCGGACGTCAATTGACTGTATTTGGCAGCAACTACGCCAAGACCGTATCTTCACTATTCTCCACACGCTTCAACGGTAAGAACGGTTGAGATCATGACAACTACGGGTCCTTCACCGATAGCCTTTCGACACCAACAACACACCCACATCTCCTACTTCTCATGCGCTCCATCCACCACGATGTCCTCGATTTTAGGAGTGAATGAGAAATTGGCGCTCATAAAAGAAAATCTCGCGGAAATCCTCAATCCCGAGGTGATTGAGCGCGTCTTGACCGAAGGGCGCAACCCGAGGATCTACTGGGGTGGGCGCAGACGTTGTTCTTCTTCACAAATCTCCTCATTTTGCAGCTGGAAACTGTTGTAAGGAAGGCACTAACGCTTTTGTCTCATGACAGGAACCTCACCAACAGGACGGCCCCATGCCGGCTGTAAGTCCCTCAATCCAACAGCCCCGACGCCATTTTGGCTCCTAACGACGCCCAGACTTTGTCCCAGCCATCAAATTGGCGCAGCTCGTGGCAGCCGGCTGTGATGTCGTCGTGCTGATCGCAGACATTCATGGCTTTCTCGACAATCTCAAGGCACCAATCAATTTGGTGGAGCAGAGGGCAAAGTTTTATGAGTCTATCGTTCGATCGATTCTCCAATCAGTTGGTGTATCCACTGAGTTGGGAAATCTTAGCTTTGTTCTAGGCAGTTCTTACCAAAAGAGCGCTGAATACGCTATGGATGTTTATAAGCTCTGCTCTCTCGTTTCGGAACATGATGCTAAACGGGCTGGCGCCGAAATTGTCAAACAATCAGACAATGCTCCGCTGAGCGGTCTTCTCTATCCCATTCTCCAATGTTTGGACGAACAATATTTGGAGTGTGACGCACAATTTGGGGGTGAGTCCTGCTCTTCGTATCTTGACTACGATCTTGACCAAGTTGGATCAGGCCTTGATCAGCGGAAGTTGTTTATTGCCGCAAAGGATTGGTTGCCCAAGATTGGATACAGAGAGGTGCGTCGACAATTACTTCGGCTCTTATGTCCAACAGTCATTCAGAACTTACGTAACCCTAGCGTGCCCATCTCATCAATCCTATGGTCCCAGGGCTACACGGTGGAAAGTAGGGCAACACAATCCACTCACCGAATTACTCTAATTCACGGAGTAGGATGTCTTCGAGTGATCCAGACAGCAAAATCGATCTTCTCGATCCCCCAGAAGTTGTCACCAAGAAGATCCGCAAAGCAGTAGCTGCACCGCGAATTGTTGAAGAGAACGGTGTTTTGGCATTCGTGGAATTCGTTCTGCTTCCGGCTGCCACCTTGAAGGGCCGTCGGGAGTTCCGCGTTGATCGTGACAGAGATTGCTTAGAACCGCTGATCTACACGAGCATTGACCAGGTACATAAGGATTACAAGGATGACATCGTAGGTCTATTAAGCTCCTCACGTTTCCTCGTTCGATAATAACTGTTTTCTAGCTTTCGCCTCAGATCCTGAAACCGGCCGTGGCGACGGCCCTGAATAAGCTTTTGGCACCTATTCAGGAGGCTTACCAAGCTTCTACCGAATGGCAGGAGGTAACGTTGAAAGCATACCCGCCAGCTGAGAAGATGGGGAAGAAAGTCAAGAATAAAGGCACGCGATACCCTGGATCAAAGGACGGCGAAGCACCCGAGCCCCAGAATCAGGTAGAAGTAAACTACTAAAATTTGGAATTGAGCTTGTCTGATTCCCATCATGGCCTCGATCCTAGTCATTGACATCCTCCATGAGCTCGTCGAGTTGATTCTCTGATTCGTAGTCTTCCATGTTATCACCCTCGTCAAAACTATTTGACTACGAATCCCAGATCTCATCGTCTGTGCCATCGACTTCCGTCTCCAGCATATCTTGTTCATCAAGAATCCCCGGCAAGCCGTCGTCCTCAAAATCAGCACACTCAGTTGGCTCGTCTTGTATCTCCGCGCTGAACTGGCCAGGCGAAGCGTCCAGGTTTTCCATCCTCCTTTCTGAATGACTTGGACGAAAGTATGACTCCAGCTTCCTTGGGATGGCAGTGTTTCTGACCTTGCAGAAGTAGTATTTGATTAGGCGTATTGTCATTCTCCCGTCTAACTAAACCTGCATGGTGCCATCCGTCGGAAAGACCTGGCTTCTCCGGGAAGATCAATCGAAGCAGACGACCTAACGACGGGGGGAATCCCAGAGCCCTCTGCACCCAAACCAATGCTTAAGTGTGGCCCACCACGCTGGAGGGCGTTCTGGCCACTCTGACTTAGGAGGTAAGAAGTCATCCCTGCCAGCTTTCCGCAGACCATAACTTGAGACCTTGGTGATCACCATTGGTTCTTCCCCATTCGAGAAAGACTTTCAATCTGCCATGTCTCTTAGTGATAGTTAGGAGCCTGGACCATCAAAAGACTCATCTGGTGTTGCCGACCTGTGTATACTTGTCGATTATGTCGCCAATTATCCCTCCACGAGAGGAACGGCAGTCTGATTATGGCCAGCTGGGCCATAGTGTTTGATCACCTGCGAGTTCCACAAGGGTTGGCGTATTCGCTTCGATTTGACACTTTTATGTGTGTCTTTAAGTAACCGCAAGTGAAAATTTCCTTTTCCGCAAAGCTCCAATATCGAAATACCGTGGTTCATCGATGTCGGCGGAACAATCCAGTCCCCTCGCGCATTCGCAAGTGCGATCTCGAAGATAGCTTCATGCTTCATGGCGCCGAGGAGGTATGTGTTGTACTCAAAGTCCACAACAACTGTCGTAACAGGGTTGTCTGTCCAAGCGCCCAAGACACGTTCGATGGATGGGGTTCGAGGGAAGTAGGTTTTACGGTCAAGAAGTTTCCCAGAAACCAAGCGTTTTGGGGTTATCTCACTTTCAAGCTTGAGATCGTGCTTGTATTGTCGCCAGCCCAAGCCCAGCGTTAGGCATTCTGGTGATACAACCTTTCCTGGCCCTCCAGCAAGCTGGGACCGTCAATTCTAACTAGGCTCTAGCACCGCAGTCTGCTAAGTGTTCTTGTAGGGCAGATGCGCTCGGTAGTCTCGAATGGCAGATGCAGCACATGAGATACTCACATCTAGACCCATGCTCATGATACTGCTCCAAAGGAATCTTTCTGCGGCAGGCCGCACACATAGGTGGGGCGCAAACGTGCGCGGTAAGATCGTCTCTGTGAAAACTAGATCTACATCTGTTGCAGCAGATAAATTGACACCACGTTTCGAGCAAGATTTGCAACCCCTGAACTGGCAAATGCTGACACGCGCGTCCAATTCAGACACCGGTATCCCCGACTTCCCACACCTGGAACAGATTCGGAAGCGACAAGCTTCGTGATGGACGCTCATATTGGTGATTTGAAGGGACTTGCTTGCCACAGGCAATACAACGCTTAAGTTGACAAGCGTTGGATATGGGCCTCCCGCTTTTCTATTGGTATCCTCGCTTTTCTGCATTTCTCGCATTCCCGAAACTTCTGCCTGCATTCGTACTTGTGCTTTTGAATGGGAGACTCTGGGAGCCATTGTTGACAGCCATTACATTTCTTGGTCTTCGGACAACCTTAGAAATGTTTCAAAGCTAAAATTGCAGTATATCAAGTAAATAAAAACATTGTCTTGGAGTTTTGATGTTCCTCCTGCCAAGGCTGCAGCAAAATCATGACGCTAAAACGCGGCAACGCTATTCTTGATCAGGATCGCCATTTCAGTAGCACAACGGATGTTACTCATATATTAAAATTTCTTCTATTTCTTTGTAACAATATTAAGACGTACATTCGAACTCTCAGGGGTTTGTACGACTCTTAATAAATCATCAAAAACAATGCGCTTTAAGCAGATCGCGGCCGGTCCGGATTAGTCCCGGGAGGGTCAGGATCGGACCGTTCGGGCTTTGGTCCTTCACTCCTGACTTTGGCCAGACCTCTTCCCAGAACTGTTCCCTAAATTGGCCCCAATTTGAGGCCGAGACTTAGGAAACTTACAAGCAACAGAGTCCAATACGAAACCTAAAGACCGAAGTCTGATGTCGTTTCTTGGTCAGTATTGACCAGTTAGCCACATCAACCCATCTCAAATCAAGACGGTGCTCTTCAAGACGATCCTCCTGAACTATCATGCGCCGGTCGGGTAATCATTAGAGGTGTCATAAGACCGTCCGCCACAAGTTGCCTACATTCCTCTTGTCTGGGTTGAATGAATGAATTCAGGTGTCATTTCCGGAGGCGCATCTTCTTCCTGGCAACCTAGCGACTCGACCCTGACGGCGAGGTCCTTCATAGAATGGGATTCACCATGCCAACATTGACGGATAATAAAATCCTTCTTCTCTCTGGTATCCGTTTGCGGAAACTCCATTCTTTGTAACATGTCGACAGTGACAGGGCCGTGATCATCTCCGTACCATTCGTCGTCGTATGGTTCATACCCCCGGATCATGTAGTAGAAGACTGATCCGACCGCAAACAGCTCAGTGCGTGGGCCCAGAAAGCCGAAAGTACCTCGACGTGCCCCAGCTTCATCACCTAACACTCCAGCGTATGGAGCAGTCCCAACTTCAACCTCCGTGCCAATCGCCATTGTGTTGTCAAAGTCGGCCAGCTTTAGGTGATCCTGCGTATCAAGAAGAATGTTTGGAGGCCTGATATCACCGTGCGCAAGGCCCAGAGATTCCAACCAAGCAGCAGCACCTGACAACGCTTTCATCCATCTCAGAATCAGAGGCTCGGCCTCTGCTCCATAGACCTCCACGACTTGCCCAGTAATTGAATCTGTCAGACAAATAGGCCTAAATAGCTGGAAGTGTCTGTAGAACTGATCGAATTGACTGTCTAAATCTATGTAGAATTGCGCTTCAAATGGGTGTTATATAACGGGCAACACCACAAAGCGGGACACCCCACAAAACGGGACAGTTTTTTCTCCGACCCATCCAACCACCCTCTATCTTCAAACCCTCATTCCTCCACCAATATAGCTCCAAATGACTTCTAATCAAGAGCAATCTATTCAACAGGCCTTAAATAGTCTAGATATAGGTTCTTCGAGCTTAATTTACCAGGCGGCTGTCAAATTCGGCGTCTCAAAATCGACATTGGCTTACTGACGCGGAGGCTGACACTCACGCGCAAATGCTGATCGCAGCACTTAACGCCTGTCCTTACAAGAGGAAAGAATCTTGATTTAATGGATTTGAGATCTATAACGGCAGAATCTGTGCCCAGATTACTCTAAAATCCGCCGTTTTACGCATGAGATTCTATGTAATAAGAGGAATTCCAAGCTATTAGGCAAGAATTATGTTTCTCATTTTATTTCTCGATATTCAGACCTTTGAATAAGCAGATCTTGACTTATAAATATTAAGTAACTGTTTACGCTTAATTCTACTGTTGTAGAGGCCTTTTTTACTAAATTTAAAGAGCTGTAAAATTAATACAGTGTTGAAATAGAGGATATCTATAATATAGATGAAATAGATTTCTGAATAAGTTAAATAATAGATTAATTCGTAGTTTATAACTCTTCTTTAAGTTATCTAATAATCCTCTAATTAAATAACTCTTAATAAGTCATAATTATTAAGTATATCTTATATAATTATACTCTTAAGCTCTAT